>Ga0315293_10001324_pt1 | contig 24055 bp, 16 predicted proteins | sample YL17G13_20_MG_FD_203071 | JGI IMG/M metagenome (GOLD analysis project Ga0315293, IMG submission 203071) | Sediment microbial communities from Yellowstone Lake, YNP, Wyoming, USA - YL17G13_20 | ecosystem: Environmental > Aquatic > Freshwater > Lake > Sediment | place: USA: Wyoming | collected...
CGGTTGTTCTCCGTCTCGGAAGCGTCCGGCCGGTATCCGTTCCTTGGCGGTTCGGCCTTGATCCTCCTCGCAGCGGTTTGGCACGCCGTTGCCACCACGCCGGGGTATGACCGATGGTTTGTCATAACCGCCTATCCAACGTTCGACCTGCTCGAGTTTGCTGCCATTGTGGCCGGGCTGGGCTTGGTGACGTTTGGACTCCACATGTATGCTGAGTCTCAACTCCGGCGACGGGATGAACTCAAGACCCTTGAAGGGAAACTCACGATTCAGGAGAATCTCCAGCAGGAGGCCCGAGGTCACTACCAGTTGCTGGAGTTGCTGAGCATTACGCTCAAGGAACTGCTGATTCACTTTCCCGGCAGTTCCGGAGCCGCCTTTCTTGTGAATCGGGGAAAGCGGCAGCTTGTTCTCGGAGCCGGTCTGGGGTTGACTAAGAGCGAGACAGCCGGACTCGAGAAATATCCGCTCGGACGCAACCTGATCACGCAAGCCATTGAGGATGGCGCGCCGGTAATCGCCGGAGCCTTTGAGTTCATCGATGATCGTGATCGGGCAACTGAATCTCGATTTGGCTCTTCGCTCATACTGCCGCTCGTATCCGGCGGAGAGAAGATTGGAGCGATTCTCCTTCTGGCCGAACCGGCACGCGTATTCGGCCGCATCGATGTTCGCTTTCTTGTGCCGGTTGCCCAGTGGCTGGCCGAGCGCGTCCTCGCGGCCCGCCTGAGTCGCGACGTATCGGTGTTGAGATCTCAGCTTGACGCTATGACTCGTGATTCGGAAAGCGTTTTCTCAAGGTTGCGCTCAACTCTTCATGAGTTAGCCTCGCCGGAAACGGAAGCATCGATCTGCAAAGGCTTGACCGGGTTGTACGGCGCGTCCTCGGTATATGTATGTAGTCTGCAATCAGGACGCTTTCAGATTGCGAACGGAAGCGGACCGCTTGAGGACATCTCCGAGTCATTGCGGACCGCCCTTATCGATGCGGTGGACCGCAGAAAGCCGTTGATTATCAATCAGGAGACGACTGACCACGCGGGCAGGCCGATCGTGGTACGGTCCAATCTTATTGTACCGTTGCCGTCGGAGCCGTTTCCACAGTCCCTGTTGCTACGGAAGGACGGCGCCCCATTTGAAGTAGGAGAGAAGGAACTCCAAACGCTTGGTCTTTTTGGGCAGATCGTTCGCGCGGCACTTGGTCAGAGTGAAATGGTCCGACGCGACCTGGGCCGGCGCGCCGGGTTTGAAAAAGTGATTACGTTGCTCTCCGGGACTCTCGAGAATCGATCGCCGGAGGCAGCGCTCGGCTTCTTCCTGAAGCAAATACAGGATGTCATACCTTCAACGGGCGTTGCGTTAGCGTTGCAACGGCACGAGGACGCTTCCTACACCGTAGCCGGCGCAGTCGGTGCTGATGGTTCGATTCTGCGGGAGACAATGATTGCCGCCGGCGAAGGCGTCGCGGCTTCGGTCGGCGCCACGCTTGAACCGCATTTCGCAGTCGGCAAGAAGAGTGTTCTTGCCGCGTTCGATACGTTTCACCCGGAGAACCGTCTCATTCTCAACAGGTTGTTTGACGAAAATCAGTTGCCATCCTTTGCGGCGTTCTGTCCGATTGTGCAATTTGAATCGGTAGTTGGCATTGTGGTGATCTTTCTCTGTTCGACAACGCAGGAGGAATCAACCGAGTGGGAACGATTGCTGACTCTGGCCAGTGGTCTGTACTCCCTTAGGTTGACAGTTGACGCCGTCCGATCGGCTCGCAATGCCGGATCCGCGGCTGATTTCAGCGCCTCGGGAGCGCCGAGTGTAGTAAATGATGTCAATAACCATCTTTCGGCCGTGATCGGTACCGCCGGGTTCGCCCTGCGTCAGGAACAATTATCCGGTGATATGAAAACGGAGCTTGCCAACATCATTTCCGAGGCTGAGCAGGCAGCGGGCCTTCTCAGAAGGGCTTGGATTGATGGCGGTCAACGAAAGGAGCGGGCAACGGAGCCTTTTGACGCAACGAGTGACATAAACTCCTCGGTCGATGCGGTTCTCCAGTCCGCCCGTATCTCCGGCGACCTGTACATGGCCGGCGGGCGCGCTCGCGAAATAGTGAAGCGTTTCGGTCGCGTGGGTCACGTGGCTCTGGCAACTCCTGTAATCCGCCGGTTTTTTGAGAGCGTGATAGATCGATTTGGGTCGGCCGTACCGGATGACGACATGATGACGATTTTGACTTATGAAAGAGAGGGGTACGTCTATCTCGACATTTCGCGACATCGCCGGAATTTCCCTCCGGTCGATCATGTATCTGCTTTCGGGGACTATGAGATTGCCGACCAGGCGGTCCGTTCCCGTCCGGCTGATATCTTTCTCACGCATATAGCATCCGAAACCTGTTACTACGCATACGACCGGATTGGTGCAACGCCGGCGTACTTGAGTTTCAAGTTTCCGATAAAGGGAGAGAGTCGGTCGGCCGCTCATTCGGAATCAGAAACCCGGATGAGAATCCTCGCTATCGATGATCAGGCTGTAATACTGGATTTGATCGCGGCCATGTGCCAGTCTATGGGATACGGGGTTGAGACGGCGCGGTCCGGCGAAGACGGTTTGCGGCTGGCCGCCGGAGGGCGCTTTGATCTGGTCCTCACCGATCTGGCTATGCCCGATATTTCGGGGCTGGAAGTTGCCCGGCGAATCCATCGGCAGCAACCCGAAACCACCATTGTTCTAATCACCGGCTGGGAGACCGGTTTGGAGCCTAACCAAATCCAGGCCGCCGGCATCTCGCAAGTGCTGTATAAGCCGTTCCGAATCGAACAGCTGGCCGAAGTGGTCAAGTCGGCCTCCGCTCGCCTCATGACTTAACTGCCCCTCATCCATTGATTCGAAAGCAAGGGGGAACATCGACCAATATGTGGCGCCGAGTTGGGCGGCTAAGAAGGTGTAACCTGAGATGCTGCATGACCTTCAAGGTTTCCTGAAGGCTGCCGATAATTATCTTCATGACTGTACTTCGCGAGCGAGAAGATGGATAGGGCTAGAATTCTCGATCAGATTCAAAAAGAACGCGATCTTCTTTCTTTGCCTCAAGTCATGAGTGAGCTTCTTCATGCTATTGACAGCTCGAACCTGCGCTCCGATTTCCTGGCAAACATCATTCTCAAAGACCCGGCGTTGACCGGTCGGCTTCTGCGGTTTGCCAATTCGCCGTTTTATCAACGGTACGCTCGCCCTACCAACGTTCATCAAGCGGTCCAGGTCTTGGGATTTGCGACCGTCAAATGCCTCGCGCTATCATCGAGCATACTTAATCCGGCGAGATTCAAGGATGTTGCCCACATCGACCCAAAGGCTTTTTTCTCGGGCGTCCTTTCAGTGGCGGTGGCAGCAGAGAAGGTGGCGAATGCGGCCGGAATCAAGGCTACGGAAGAAGCGTTTATCTGCGGTTTGCTTCACGATCTCGGTGTGCTTTTCTTTGTTCACCACTATCCCGCGCAGTATAAGAATATCGTAACCGGAAAGACTAATTCCGACTCTCTCGCCGAAGCCGAAAAGAAGATCTTTGGTATCGACCACACTGAAGTCGGCAGAGAACTAACGCGCCGTTGGAATCTCCCGACCGACATCTGCACTGCAATCGGCGATCACCATGACTGCCAATCAAGCCCATCCGGGAAAGACCTCTCGACCGTCCTGAAGCTCGCGGTACTGCTCTGTCATGAGAGCGTCGAAGGATATGACCCCGACCCCATCGTCAAACTGCACGGGATAGAAAAGATGCGTGAGGCTTTGGGCCTTACCAAAGAGCAGCTTGAAGCCGTCATATCGTCCATCATGCCGGATACGATCAAACTGTCGGCGTTTCTCGATGCTGATATCGGGACAGTGGATGAAATCCTCGCTCGCGCGAACAAAGAGATGTGGCGCTCATTCCTGACCGTGCAGAATCTGTTCAAGGAACGCCAGGAATTGAGTCAGCAGTTACTGCTCGAGGAGCGGCAGCGGGGCGCTATTGAGTCAAAGAACATAGCCATCGCCACGCTGTCACACTATATCAACAACGCCGCGGCGGGCTGGTACGGTCATATTCAGTTGTTGCGCCAGCGGCTCGATCAACACGACGACCCACGCCTGGCCAGGGACCTTCCCGAGAGTTTGGCCGTGATGGAGAATGCTATCAAGAGGATTCTGGCCGTCATTGCTGAAATCAAAGAAATCTCGCCTATCGACGAGGTCTCCTTTTACAATATGTCGCAAGCGATGAATATCGACGAGCGGGTCGCCAAACGTCTCTCGACCATGTCGATTGATTCTGAAGTTGTGACCTCAAAGCAGCCTGCCGCCCTTTGACCTCAGTCGTGCCCATTGACCTTTCCGTAGTCGTCTCTTATGTTTGATTCATGTTACGCTTCCTCACCGCCGGGGAATCCCATGGCCCGCAGGTGACCGCTATTCTGGACGGTCTCCCGGCAGGACTGCCCATAGACGTTTCCCAGATCGACTTTCAACTGCAGCGCAGACAGAAGGGGTACGGACGCGGCGGGAGAATGAAGATCGAGCACGACCGCGTCAAGATCCTCTCCGGATTGCGGGGGGGACTGACCCTTGGGTCGCCTATAACTCTCGTAATTGAGAATCGTGATTGGGCGAACTGGTCCGCGATCATGGACCCTGTTAAACCAATACCGGTCAAGCTTGGGCTCCGCGAGAAGAGGCTGGCCTATGAGACTCATACGCCCCGGCCCGGCCATGCCGATCTGGCCGGTGGAATCAAGTTCAACCACTACGACCTGCGCAATGTTCTCGAGCGAGCCTCAGCCAGAGAAACGGCGGCGCGTGTCGCTGTTGGGGCCTTGACCCGCCAATTCCTCGAGAAGTTCGGCGTCGAGTTTGCGTCTCACGTGATCCAGATTGGTCGAGTCAGGCTCGACAGAGCCGTATCAACCGCAAATCTGGAACGGTTGCACCGTATCACGGAGGAATCGCCGGTCCGGTGCGCCGATCCGAAAGTCGGTCGGGAAATGATCGCTGCAATCCGCGAAACCAAAAAGAAACGAGATTCACTGGGCGGTATAGTCGAAGTTGTAATTCGCGGGATTCCGGTCGGCATGGGCGGGTTCTCACAGTGGGATCAGCGGCTCGATGGCCGTCTGGCGGGCGCTCTGATGGCGTTGCCATCGGTCAAGGGCGTGGAGATTGGATTGGGATTCGCCACAACGTCACTACAAGGCTCGCAATGTCAGGACCGCATCTACTACGACGGCAATGGAAGTCCCAGAAAGAAGCGGTTCTTCCGGAAAACCAACAACGCCGGGGGCATAGAGGGAGGAATTTCCAACGGTGAGGATATTGTCTTCAGAGTCGGAGCCAAGCCACTGTCGACTCTAAATCAACCGCTCGATTCGGTGAATGTGATTACCAAGGCGGCTACTAAGGCGATGGTGGAGCGAACCGACAACTGCATTGTACCTGCCCTTGCGATCATCTGCGAGAATGTAGCGGCATTGGTAATTGCCGATGCCTTTCTGGCCAAATTCGGCTCGGATAATATGGCTGAAATCGAAAACAACTACCGTGGTTGGCTGGGATCGCCCTACTGAGCGACAAAAGTACGTAGTATCTATACAGGAGTTATTATGAAATTCAGCACTGCCGTTGGGAAAATTCAGGAAACTAACGTCGACAGCGTCCTGCTGTTCATCCGCGAATTCTCGCAGATGAAGGATCCTCTGCTCAAACATATCGACTCCGCATCTCGCAATGGTGTCAAGGCGCTTCTCGAGTCGGGTGAGTTCAGCGGCAAGGCGGGAGAGACGGCAGTGATTCTCAGACCGACCGGCTATAACGCCACGCGCATCATCTTAGTTGGTCTGGGTGAGCCCAAGAAAGTATCAGCCGAGAGTTACCGGCGGGCTATGGGAGTAATCTCCCGCGCCAAAGCTCTGACCGGTTCAAAGAAGGCTGCAATTTTCTTTGACCGTCTCTCCGACCCCCGATACATACAGGCTGCAATTGAGGGGTTCGTGCTCGGATCATTCAAAATGCTTGATTACAAGTCACGTGCGGACAAAGAGGACAAGAGTCAGCTTTCGGAAATCACAATCTTCGTGGATTCAAGAGCGAAGCTCAAGAAGGCTGAAGCAGCGGTTCGGCAAGGCGAGATCATTGCCGAAGGGCAGTTGATGGTCCGACGGCTCGCGACCATGCCCTCCAATGAATTGACGCCCCAGATTTACGCCCGAAGAATCCAGGAATATGCACGTAAGGAGAAGATAGAGTGTCAGATTCTGGACGAGACCGCCATCCGTAAGGAGAAAATGGGTTTGGTGGAGGCGGTAGCTAAGGGCTCGCAGGAGCCTCCCCGGTTTGTCGTCCTCAAATATCGCGGGGCAGCATCAAGCGTTAAACCGATTGTACTGGTCGGCAAAGGGGTGACGTTTGATTCCGGCGGAATATCCCTGAAGCCGGCTCAGGACATGCACGAGATGAAAGGAGACATGGCCGGCTCGGCGGTCGTCCTGGCTACTATCCTTACAGCCGCCCGGCTGAAACTCCGGCAAAACCTCGTTGCTCTGCTGCCGCTGGTGGAGAACATGCCGTCCGGCAAGGCGCAAAAGCCGGGGGATATTGCCACGTCACGTAAAGGGCTGACCGTCGAGATTATCAGTACTGACGCCGAAGGGCGCCTGATACTTGCTGATGCGCTCGATTACGCCAATAAATTCAATCCCCAAGCGGTCATCGATATTGCGACGCTTACCGGAGCGGCCCTCTTTGTGCTCGGTTATGCGGGTGCTCCAGTATTCGGGAACCGGAAATCGCTGATGGACCAGTTGCGAACCGCTTCAAGAAGCACTTCTGAGGCGATCTGGGAGTTGCCGATCTGGGATGACCATCGCGAGGCCATGAAATCGTCGCTGGCGGATCTTGTCAACTCCGGCGGCCGACCGGCCGGGACCATTACGGCCACGGCGTTTCTCGAGAACTTCATCGGCGACTGGCCTTGGGCGCATATCGACATTGCGTATGTCGATGTCGAGCCGAAGGGAAAGCCGTACACTCCTAAAGGAGCCACCGGATTCGGATTGCGGCTGTTGGTAGAGTTGCTCTCAAACTGGAAACGCTTGTAAGGAAAGTGGAACAACGTCAAACGAAAAGGCTCGGCTATTGCCGAGCCTTTTTCGCTCTCGAAAGGAACGACACGTGTGTTTATCTTTTCGTTGGCGCGGCAGCCTTCGACCACGCCGGGAATCGATCCGCTCCCGGACCCGTCAGACGCCTGACCCCGGCGCCGGTTATCTGACAGATGTAGATCGAACCGTCATCGGTTGAAAACGTCAGCCATTTGGAATCCGGCGACCATGAGGGGGCGACAGTATGGACCGAGGCTCCCACCGCCGGCTCATACACCAGATAGGTCGTGCTTAGGTCTTTGCCGACAATATACACGCCGGATTTGCTCATGTCGTTTTTGACAAACGCCAGCCACTGACCGTCGGGCGACCACGATGGGGCCAGACAGTTGGCAAATTCATTCGACATGGCGCGGACAGAGTCGAGCGACTTCATGAAGCCGCCGCGAGGGAGAATCGCAATCCCCTGCCTCTTGTAATTCAAATTCTCCGGCTTGTCGGGAGCTGATTTGCCGTATAGGTGTTCAAACGCAATGTCGCCGGACGGACTCATGCTGGCTGCAAGAAAATACTCGGTCATCGTCTGCCAGTCTTTGCGAAGAATCTGCAAACTGCCGCCTTCCGGGTCGATCGTGCATATTTGGTAATTGGGCAGGTAGGCCTTCACGACATTGGCATTTATGTCTTTAGTGAAGAGAATCGTCGAGCCGTCGGCGCTCCATTCCGGATCGCGTCCGCCCAGTTCATCGGTGATTCGACGCCAGAACATCGTGTTCCCCTTGGCCGCTGAGTCCAGGTAGCACACAAAAAGATCATATATCTTTTTCTGCCCTCCGGCGTAATCCGGCTCCTTGAACGTGAACTGGCCGGAACGGGTATAGACGATTCGCTTGCCATCCGGCGCCCAACTAAGGCGGCCATCCGCATTCTTGACTTCTGATACGCGCATCTGGCCTGTACCGTCAGCATCCATTACCCAGACATCGCCATCGCGAACGAAGGCAATCCGGCCGGAGGCTCTGGCCGGAATGGTGCCCGCCAGCGCCGGTGGCAGTTTCTGGGATTGAGCGAATACGTCGAGATTTGCCGTCGTAACGGCAATAATGAAGGCGGCGCTTAGCCGAATTAACTGGTGTCTCAAATCAACGCTCCGTTTTCAATCAGTTCATCGGGACTCAAGATAGAGCCGTCGCGCCGCCTGTCAACAGGCGATTCTGTGAACCGGTCTCACCAACTGAAGTACTTCTTCAGGTTGATCTTGCCCCGGATTCCGGACAGCGCAATATCAACTCGGGATGCGGTCGAGCCTGCGTAGGTGGCTACGACTTCCTGGTCCACTGAATTATACCAGGCAACGTTGGTAAAGTTCAGATGCAGGTAGCTGGCTTCACCGGACAGGACCAGTCCGCCGAACCTAATCGGATACTCCACGCCGACATTGGCGCTGAATCCCGGCGCCGAACCCTTGAACGTGGTGTTGGCACCATCGGGAGCGGCGGTGGACAGATTAAGATTCTGATACTCAGGGAAGAGATCCCAACTCACCTGATAATAACCGACCGATCCTCCAACGTAGGCCGAGAGACCGTTGGACGGCTGCGCCGGTTTCGGAGCGTTTTTCACGTAGTATGAGAGACTCGTAAAGAAACCAAGCGTCTTGATTTCAGAGATCGGGTTGGTCAGCACCGATGGCGTCCCACCGACAGGGGAATACGTAACGCTTCCATTGAGCGTCTGGCCAACCTTCAGCCAGTATTCACCGCCAACAGACCAGGCCAGACGGTTTTTGACGAATGCGCCAAATTCCGCGCTGAACGCCTTGGCGTTGCCCATCCATGAGAACTTGCCGCCATCGAGCTGCCTGTTCAAGCTGTTGGCGAAAGAGTTATAGTTGTTATTCCGGTTGACTCGGTCAATGGAAAAACCAACCGCCATCCAGTTCAGTTTCTGGATGTGCTTCGATTCAGTCTTCTTCAGAAACTGGTTGATCAATTCCTGCTCCCTGTCATTGGCCATCGTCATGCCGCAGAAAGCGACCAGGATGATAAGAGCAGTTAGTGCGACAAAGCGGAAGCTCATTGTTCCTCCTTGATAGGCTATGATTTGTTTCTCTCCATAATATCGGTAAGTCAAGGGTTCCGCTTGATTATCGAACCTCGTAAACGGAGAATAGAGAGGGCGGGCCCGACCGGACCCGCCTGTACAAATTCCGAACAGAAGAGGCTCGTCTATTTGGCGGCCTTCGAATAGTCCATCACCGCCAACTGTCGGTACAGATTCCACCGGCGGTCACAGTCCTGCTGTCCTAAGGTGATAAGCGCCTTGGCCCGCGGCGCATCTTTGGCGATCAGCGTTCTATAGCGGTTCTCGGAGTAAGCGTACTCCTCAAACTTGATGGACGGCTCCTTGGAGTCAAGTTGAAGCGGATTCTTGCCCTGTGAGGCCAGTTCGGGGTTGTATCGGTATAGCAGCCAATGGCCCGACTTGACCGCCAGGTCCTCCTGGTCAAGTCCGCGCTCCATGTCGATGCCGTGGGCGATACAATGGCAATAGGCTATGATGATCGAGGGTCCATTGTATTTCTCCGCTTCAACAAACGCCTTGACTGTCTGGTTGTGGCTGGCGCCCATAGCGACCTGAGCGACATACACGTTGCCGTACGCCATCATCATAAGTCCCAGGTCCTTCTTCGGGGTCGTCTTGCCGGCAGCCGCAAACTGCGCTGTCGAGGCCCGCGGAGTGGCCTTGGACATCTGGCCGCCGGTGTTGGAATATACTTCCGTATCCAGCACCAGCACGTTCACGTTGAGGCCGGAAGCCATTACATGGTCAAGGCCGCCATAACCGATATCGTAAGCCCAACCGTCGCCGCCAATAATCCAGATCGATTTTTTGGCCAGGAAATTCGAGATGTTCTTCAGCGCGAGCACCTTTTCGCTGCCGTTCAGGGCGTCCAGACGCTGATTGAGCGCCGACACTCGTTTGCGTTGTGCCTCGATTCCCGCTTGCGTGGATTGATCGGCGCCGACCAACTCATCGTACATCTCCGGAACCAGTTCCTTCACAAGCTCTGAAGCATACTCTCTCAGTTTGTCGGCGGTAAGACGCATGCCGTATCCGAATTCGGCATTATCTTCGAACAGCGAGTTCGACCAGACCGGTCCACGTCCGTCGGCACGCTTACAATATGGAGTGGTCGGGAGGTTGCCGCCGTAGATTGAACTGCAGCCCGTGGCGTTGGCACAGAGGGCGCGATCGCCGAACAACTGTGACATGAGTTTCACGTACGGTGTTTCGCCACAGCCGGAACAGGCGCCGGAGAATTCGAATAGCGGTTTTACGAACTGTGAGCCTTTCGGCGTTTCGATATTGTATGTTGAAGGATCGGTGTCCGGCAGGACGTTAAGGAAGAACTCCCAGTTCTTCCTCTCCCGTTCGCGAATTGGCGCCTGGAGCGCCATATTGATGGCTTTCACCTCGCTCTTGGTGCCGTCGGGATTCTTCTTGTACGCCGGGCAGGCGTTCACGCACAACACGCAACCGGTGCAGTCTTCCGGGGCTACCTGCAACGAGTAGAACTTGCCCTCAAACTGCTTAGTCATGGCTTTGATATACTTGAAATCTTTCGGCGCTTTTCCAGTGAATCCGGCGTCGAAGACCTTCGGGCGAATAGCTGCGTGCGGGCAGACCAGCGCACAGATGTTGCATTGAATGCAAACCTCCGGCTCCCAGACGGGAATATCGACCGCGATATTCCGTTTCTCATACTGAGTGGTGCCGGTCATGTAGGTGCCGTCATCAGGGAAAGCCGATACCGGCAGGTTATCACCGCGTCCGGCTATGATTTCAGCCGTGACATTCTTGACGAAGTCCGGCGAGTAATCCGGAACAATCGGCGGACGCTTCAGCGCGCTCGTCGCCTGATTCGGGTACTTTACTTCCTCCAACGCTTGCACAGAAGCATCGACTGCCGCAAAGTTCATGTTGACGACCTTCTCGCCTTTGGCGCCGTAGGTTTTGACGATGGCCTTCTTAATGGCTTCGATTGCCTTGTCCTTGGGCAGTACGCCGGAGATCGAGAAGAACGCCGTCTGCATAATCATGTTGATGCGCGCGCCCAGACCGAGCTTCTTCCCCAAAGAGATACCGTCGATCACCCAGAATTTCGCTTTCTTTTTGATGATCTCCTGCTGCACTTCTCTGGGCATCCGATCCCAGATTTCGGCGGCCGGGTACGGAGCATTCAGAAGAAACACGCCGCCTTCGATCAGCTTCTCCACCATTTCATATTTCTCGAGGAAAGAGAAGTTGTGGCAGGCAACAAAATGAGCTTTGGAGATTAGATACGGCTTGCGAATGAGGTCCTTGCCGAACCGAACGTGTGATACCGTCACGGCGCCGGCCTTCTTGGAATCGTATACAAAGTAGCCCTGCGCCCAGAAGTCCGTATTCTCGCCGATGATCTTGATCGAGTTTTTGTTTGCACCCACGGTGCCGTCCGAGCCAAGTCCGTAAAAGAGGGCCCGGAAGTTGTCCCCCTCAATATCGAACCGGAGATCGGGGTCAAGCGAAGTGAATGTAACGTCGTCCTTGATGCCGACGGTGAAGTGGTTCTTCGGTGTCTGCTGCTTGAGGTTATCAAAGATCGCTTTGACCATCGGCGGATTGAACTCTTTTGAGCCCAGTCCGTACCGACCACCTACAATAAGCGGTCGCTGGCTAAACGGCGCAATCTTACGATCGAGCGCTTCATTAACGGCTGCTTGGATATCCGCATACAGCGGCTCGCCCACCGAGCCGGCCTCTTTCGTGCGATCCATGACGGCGATCCGTTTGGTGGTTGCCGGCAGGGCCTTGGCCAGCGCATCAACCAAGAACGGACGATACACTCGAACCTTGATCATGCCGACCTTTTCGCCCCGCGCCACGAGGCTGTCAACAGTCTCATGAACTACTTCGGCGCCCGTTCCCATGATTATCACGACGTGCTCTGCTTGGGGATGGCCAATGTAGTCAAACAAGTGATACTGACGGCCGACTAGCGCGCCAAACTTATCCATCACGCGCTGGATGATTGCCGGAGCGCCGTCGTAATACTTATTCACCGTCTCGCGGCCCTGGAAAAAAACGTCAGGGTTCTGCGATGTTCCCTTTATGGTTGGGCGTTCGGGGGAGAGGGCGCGCTGACGGTGGTTGGCCACCATCTCCTCATCCATTATCCGGCGCATATCATCAAACGATAATTCTTCAACCTTCTGGACCTCGTGCGAAGTCCGGAAGCCGTCAAAAAAGTGCACAAACGGCACCCGGCATTCCAGCGCCGCCGCCTGACCGATCAGCGCCAAGTCCATGACTTCCTGCACCGAACCGGATGCTATCAGGCCAAAGCCGGTGGAACGACAAGCCATAACATCGGAATGATCGCCAAAGATCGAAAGAGCGTGCGATGCGACCGCGCGGGCCGACACATGGAATACGGTCGGCGTCATTTCACCAGCGATTTTGAACATGTTGGGGATCATCAACAACAACCCCTGCGAGGCCGTAAAGGTCGTGGTGAGAGCGCCGGAGGTCAGCGCACCGTGCACGGCTCCGGAAGCGCCCCCTTCGGACTGCAGTTCGACTACCGTGGGAATAGTACCCCAGATATTGCGCTCGCCGGCCGCCGACTTGGCGTCCGAGATTTCGCCCATATTCGAAGAAGGCGTGATCGGGTAAATCGCAATTACTTCATTGGTGGCATGGGCAACATACGCGGCGGCCGTGTTACCGTCGATCGTCACCATTCGCCTCTTAGCAGGCCTCTGTTTTGCCTTATCCGCTTCCTTTATTGTTGCAGTTTGTTCCGGCATATGTATCTCCTAAATCTCTATCGTTTGGGTCCCCTATTGTTTATCGGTAGGGTTATCCGATTTAGCCATAGTAATCGTCTTCTGTGCCTGGTATTTGCCCTTCTTATCCTTATACGAGATTTCGCATTGCTCATCGGCCTGCAAGAAGATAATCTGGGCGATCCCTTCATTCGCGTAAACACGCACGGGTCTGGGCCCGCTATTCGCGAGACTAACGGTCGCAAATCCTTCCCATTCAGGTTCAAACGGCGTAACGTTTACAATCAGACCGCAGCGGGCATAGGTGGATTTGCCAAAACAGACAGTCACGATGTCGCGAGGGATCCGAAAATACTCCCGCGAGCGCGCCAGGATGAAAGAATTTGCCGGGATGAGGATTGATTCAGTCCGAATGTCCTTAAAGCACTCTGGGGGTATATTCTTCGGGTCCAATTCGGTAACCCGTGTCGGATCAAAGATCCTGAATTCGTCGGCAAGGGTAAAGTCATAGCCGTAGGACGATACCCCAAAACTGATCCCGGCCCGCACCTGCTCGGGAGAGAAAGGCTCAATCATCCCATGGCGTTCTGCCATGGCAATGATCCAGCGATCAGATTTCACCGGCATGGCGTGTCACCTTCGTCGTCAAAAACCACATCTACATAGCTTACGTGATTTTTTTCTCAAAGTAAACTAAATAACGGCCATCCCGGACAAAATATGTAGCACTTATTTTTCTACTTTTTCCTTCTCCCAGGCCACCAGATCAGCCACCGTATACTGCTCGAACACCGAGCACAATTGCCTCTCCGCGATCATGATGACCTCCCGGAGAGGGCAAAAGCCGTTCCGGCGCGATTTGCGTTCACACGTCTCAATATCTACGATGCATTTCGTCAAGTGGTACGGCCCCTGAATTGTCTCGAGCACTTCCTTGATAGTGATCTCGCGAGGGTCGCGGGCGAGTGTGAAACCACCCCTGACTCCTCGGTGCGAACGGACGATACCTGCCCTTGAAAGTGACTGGAAAATCTTTGCCAGAAACTTCTCAGGAATATTCTGAGATTCCGAAATCTCAGACAGGGGGGTTACCATGGAGCGATCCTGCTCGGCCAGGTAAATCACGCCAAAAATCCCGTACTCCTCTGCCTTCGTGAACTGCATAGCAAGCTACCTCAAATTAGGGTGTCCCGTCATTGCCGGTGCTGTTGTCACCGGTACCCAAAGGATACCGAACTCATCTTCAAAAGTAACTTAATCAAAATAGACCTGTTGGTCAACTGCTTTTGTTACTTTTTTCACAAATTCTATGGTATTTTTCTTTGTGCGCAAGGGCAATCTGGGGGTAACCAATCAAAAAAGAGCTTTTCTGGCGAACCCATGTCTTGTAGATTTGAAGTTTGACAGGAGGCAAGGTCGGATGCCGAAAGAGGCAACCAAAGGTCTGTTAATGGTTTACACAGGTGACGGCAAGGGGAAAACCACTGCCGCGCTGGGCATGTGCGTCAGGGCGATAGGTTATGACTGGCCGGTTTGCCTGATTCAGTTCGTCAAGGGAAGCTGGAAATACGGTGAGTTGAAGGGCCTCAAGCGGCTTGAGCCGAATGTGGAATTGCATGTGGTTGGGGAAGGCTTCGTCGGCATAGTGGACGATACCAAGAGCTTTGAGGAGCACCGGGCCGCGGCACAAGCAGGCGTCGCGCTGGCTTTGCAGAAGATATCCTCCAAAGAATATCCGCTGGTAATCTTGGACGAACTGAATGTTGCTTACCGTCTTGGTCTGGTCACACTGGAGGAATTCGAGCAGATTCTGGCTGCGCGTAGCGAGCCTCAGCATTTGGTGATCACCGGACGCGGGGCTCCCGACTGGCTCATTGAGAAGGCAGACCTTGTAACCGAAATGCGTGAGGTTAAGCACCCGTACCAGAAAGGGATACTGGCACAAAAGGGGGTTGACTGGTAATCGAAACTATATGGAAGCCGGTCTAAAGGACGGCGCGATTGATACATCGATAGCAGGTTCGTGCATGAACGAATCCAAGAGAAGCAAGGGATAAGGGAACAAGTAGTTGATGGGACAGGAAAAGAAGTACGATGTGGTGATAGTGGGCGGTGGCCCGGGGGGGCTGTGTGCGGGGATGTATTCGGCGCGGGCGCGCCGGAAGACCGTCTGTCTGGAGAAATACCTTCCGGGAGGTCAGATTGCCGTCACCGGAGAGGTAGAAGACTACCCCGGGTTTGAGCACATAAGCGGGGCAGAACTGGGGATGAAGTTCACCGAGCATGCGAAGAAATTCGGCCTTGAAATCGAAATGGAGGAAGTTGAGGAGGTCTACTGCGACGGTGAGGACCGAGTTGCGCGATGTGCCTCGGGCAGCCTGTACCGGGGCAAGGCAATGATCGTGTCGACCGGCGGTTCCCCAACCAAGCTCGGTGTACCCGGTGAGATAGAGTACTCCGGTAAAGGCGTCTCCTATTGCGCTATATGCGATGGGGCCTTTTTTCGAGACAAGGTGATCGCGGTAGTCGGCGGCGGTGACGCCGCGGTTGAAGAAGGGACTTTTCTAACTAAATTCGGGTCAAAAGTGTGTTTAATTCACAGGCGCGACCAACTTCGCGCTCAGAAAATCATCCAGAAGCGAGCTTTCGACAATCCCAAGATGGAATTGATCTGGGATACGGTTGTAGAATCCATAAATGGCGACGGGCGCGTGGTGACTGATCTTTCTCTACGAAATCTGAAGACGAAAGAACATAGTAAGCTCGAAGTTGGCGCGATATTCGTGTATGTCGGTTTTCGACCGAACACCGGGATCTTTCGGGAGGCCGTCAAAGTCGATGACGGCGGTTACATCGTCACGGACAGCCGCATGGAAACTTCGATTCCCGGCATCTTTGCGTGCGGTGACGTTCGATCTCAATTGGTGCGGCAAGTGACCAACGCGGTCGGCGACGGTACGACCGCAGCGGTAGCGGCAGAGAAATATATCGAGACGCTTGAAGATCGGCACGCCCATCGGGTGTGATTCTATCAGACCGGTGCAACAATACGCGCTGCCGATTCGTATATAATTGGTGGTAAACATATTTGCCAAATCGGCAAGAGCAATTCGTAGAGAGAACCGCAACCAATCTGAGCCAAATCAGTCCCATAGGTAGGAATGTGGCGTGTTCATGCATAAGAAACGCGTTTCTCACTGGGCGCCGATTGGTGAAACATTTTTGAGCGCATGGCGTACAGATCAACCATGAGGGAGTCGAAATGAATGAGCAGGTAACGGTCGAGGCCGCGGTCGCGTCGCAGAAGGATACCGGTCTTTCGGTGCGAGGATTGTGGCAGGTATTCAGTTCACCCACACAGTTCTTCCAGAAACTTGAGGCCCAGCCGAAAATCCTGGTTCCTTATGTGGTGCTTGGGATCGTCCTCCTTGCCTTCTTCTTCCTGACAGCAGACCTGGTCATGAAGCTGCAAATGGAAGCATTGTCGGAGCGTCTGCAGGGCCAACCGCTGCCGGCCGGTGTGCAAGCAGGCATGAGAATATCTACGATCGTCGGCGGTACGATCGGTTTCCTTCTTGAACCTTTAGTTGCAGCCGGACTGGCGCTTTTCTGGGGGAATTTCGTGTTTGCGGGCAAGGCACGCTATAAACAGATTCTTTCGGTGGCGCTGTACGGCGCCGTGCTGTACGCGGTCGGTATGTGGCTTACATTGCCCATGATTCTCGCCAAGGGAAGTATGATGGCTTCGTATTCGCTCGGCGTTCTCGCGGCCAATGCCGGTCCTACCAGTCTCCCGTTCCAGTTGCTGTCTCGGATCGGTTTGTTCTATATCTGGGAATGGGTGGTTTTGGGAATTGGTTTGTCGGTCGTGTTCAATACCAAAGTAGGCAGGGGAATAGTAATCGCGCTGCTTTCGTCGGGGCTGGTTTCGGCGATTGCCATTCTGATGTCAGCAATCGGAAGTATGTTCAGTTGAGGAGAAATAGATGAGATTCGTTTTGTTCAAATCCCTGGTTCTTGCGTTGACGCTGGCATCGGTCACCGGCGCTATGGCGGCAGAACTCACTCTTGATGACTGTATTGGTCTGGCGCTCAAGAACCGAGCGAGCATAATTGCGTCGCGCAACACCGAGGAACTTGCGAAAGTATCGCAGCGGGCGGCGCTGGGGGCGTTTCTGCCGAAGGTCGATGCCTCTTACCGCTACACTCACAATGAGATTTCGAATATTAAGCCTGATCAACTGGTTTATGACGTCGATGATACACTGCATTTGAATCCCCGGCTGGAACCGGTGCCGGATCGCAAATCTACGACAAAAGCCCTGGATGTTTTTGGGGGAGTGTCCTTCACGCTGCCCGACGCCTGGTTCTCTTATGCCGCCGCACGGCTGGAACATGAAAGCGCGCGCCTGGACGTTATCGCGAGCGAGCAGGACCTTATTTACGCGGTAAAGCAGTCGTTCTATCTGTTTCTGGCGGCGGTTCAGGATGCGAGCGTACAGGAAGAGGCAGTCAAACGGTCCGACGAACAACTCAAGTTGATTCAATCCAAGTTCGAGCTTGGCTCCGCGGCCAAATCTGACGTCTTGAAGCAAAAGGTGCAATTCGGTAATGATCGGTTGACGCTGCTACAGGCACAAAACAGCGTAATCAACGCCAATGCTTCCCTGGCGTACGCTATCGGTCTCGATCCCATGCAGGAGCACCAATTCTCTACTCAGTATACCGTGCGTCAATACGATGGGTCCTTAGCGGATGCAGTCCAGTTCGGTCTGACGCACAAGCCGAGCTTGCTCTCCACGGAGAAAAGTATCAAGGCCGCCAACCAATCGCTGATGTCGGCGTGGTCGCAGTATCTGCCAAAGCTGACTCCATTCGCATCGTATGGGTACGGCCGTCTTACCGGCCCCAACCAATCGTACAACCCGTTGCTCTCAGCAGGGTCGCAGGGGACATCGTCACAGAATACGCTGACGTACGGTTTGAGCCTGAACCTGAATATCTTCGACGGATTTGCGCGCGAGCAAAGGCTGAAAAGCGCAAAGATCGCCAAGAACAATCTACAGGCGGGCTTGGCTGACTCGCGCAACCTGATTGCCAGCCGCATCAAGACGGCGTACTTAAATATCGAACAATTGAAACAGCGGCAGCAGGTCGCTCGCGACAACGTCGAGGCGGCGACTGAAGATTTGAAAATTACACAGGAAAAATACAACCTCGGGGCTGCGACCATTCTCGATCTCCTCAACGCGCAGGTTTCATTGAAGCAGGCCCAGGTGTCTCAGATTAGCGCCGATTTCGATCTGAACGTGGCTATCTCCAGTTTGGAGAACGCCATGGGCAAGATGTAGGCGGAGCAAGAGGTAGCAGATCATGAGTAAGAAAACAAAAATCCTGCTGTTCGGCGGCGGAGCGCTTGTCCTCATTGTCGTGGTCATTTTGAATTTCACGATGAGCAGTGACAAAAAGACGACGGTGAACGCTCAGACCGTTTCACAGCGAGACCTGACCGAAATGGTGTCGGCATCGGGTCGCATTCAGCCCAAGACCAAAGTGAATATTACGTCACAGGTGAACGGCGAGATTGTGGCTCTTCCGGTTCGTGAAGGGGACACGGTTAAAGTCGGGCAGTTGCTGGTCGTTCTCGACACGGTGCAGTTGCGCTCGGACCTCGATCAGGCCTACTTCGCGGTCAACGAGATCAGCGCCCGTTTGGCCGGCGCCAAAACGAATCTCGAGCAAAGCGAAGAGGAATTCAATCGCCAAAAGCAATTGTTTGAAAACAAGCTTACGCCGGAGGCGGTGTTCAACAACACAAGGTACGAATATCAGAATGCCAAGTCTTCGTATGAGGCGATGTTGGCCTCGTCAAAACAATCCCAATCCCGTTATGACAAACAACTGGACTATCTGAAGAAGGCCAAGATTTCGTCGCCGATGGACGGGATAGTAACGATGGTGGACTGTGAGGCCGGAGAGATCGCAGCCGCGCAGACCGCATTTACGCAGGGGAAGACCCTCATGACGATTGCCAATCTCGATGTTTATGAAGTGGAAGTCGAGGTTGACGAAACAGAAGTGGGAAAGATCGGAGTAGGTCAGCCGGTGAAGATTGAAGTTGATGCCTGTCCGGACACGGCATTTACGGGAGCCGTGGCCGAAATCGGCAACACCGCCATATTTAAGGGGCTGGGCACACAGGACCAGTCAACTAATTTCAAGGTGAAGGTGGAGTTTCACGAGGCCAGCGCCAAGATACGCCCGGGCATGTCGGCAACAGTCGATATCACTACGAATAAGAAGGACAAAGTTCTGAGTGTGCCCTACAGCGCCGTCGTAGTTCGATCCTTTGATCTGGATTCGCTCAAGAAATCCCGTTCCGGTCAATCCACTGAAATCGCCGGTGAAGGCGTACAGGCTGCGGAGTCGACTGCGGACACGACGACTAAAGCGGATCAGAACCGTAAAGAGTTGAAGGGTGTGTTCTTGATCAAGAATAGCAAGGCCGAGTTTGTCGAAGTGCAGACCGGCATAGCCGACCAGAAGAACATCGAAGTTGTATCGGGCATTCAGGCCGGCGATTCGGTCATTTCAGGGCCGTACCGGGTACTGAGGACTATCAAGAACGGCGATCTGGTGAATCCGCAGAAGGAGATGGGGAGCGAAGTGCGAGAGGACAGGTCATAATCATGACTCTTATCGAAACCAGCGACTTGTGGAAAACTTATCAGATGGGGGCAGAGACAATCCACGCGCTTCGAGGAGTATCCATACAGATCCAGAAGGGGGAATACGTGGCCATCATGGGGCCATCCGGATCCGGTAAGTCGACGCTGATGAATCTGATAGGGTGTCTCGATACTGCCTCCAAAGGGGACTACCGTCTGAACGGCAAGTTAGTCAGCGGCATGAACGACGACGAATTAGCGGCTATCCGCAATCGGGAAATCGGGTTCGTATTCCAGACTTTCAATCTCTTGCCGCGCGCTACGGCGCTGCACAATGTTGAACTGCCGCTAATCTACAATGGCACACCGGCAAGAGAAAGAAACGAGAAAGCCCGCCTTGCCCTGACCAAAGTACAACTTGACGATCGGATGATGCATAAGCCAAGCGAACTTTCAGGCGGCCAGAGGCAGCGCGTCGCCATTGCGCGGGCGCTGGTCAATAATCCGTCCATTATTCTTGCCGACGAACCGACCGGCAACCTCGACAGCAAGACGTCCGAAGATATTATGTTGCTGTTTGACCATCTATACAACCAAGGAAACACGATAATCACGGTCACGCACGAGCGGGATATCGCCAACCATGCTCATCGCGTGCTGTCGATCCTTGACGGCCAGATTGCCAGCGATCAAGCCGGCGCCCGGCAGAAAGCCCTAACCCATTAGGCTGCCAATGATTACCGGTTCGCTCTTCAAAATCGCTGTCGACGCCCTGCGCGCCAACAAACTGCGGTCAGGACTGACTCTGCTTGGCGTCATCATCGGCGTGACGTCGGTCATGACAATTGTCTCCGCGTTGCAGGGGATGCAGGATGCGATAGAGGAAGACCTCAGTCAATTCGGACCCTCGACTTTCATGGTGGCGCGAATCGGCATGGCCATGTCCGACGAGGAGTTCTTTGAGAAGCTGAAGCGAAAACCGATCACTATGAAATCGGTGTCTTTAATTGAGAAGGGGTGCAGTCTCTGTAGCAAAGTCTCGCCCCGTGCAAATACGGGCGCCCGGGTAAAGTATAAAGATCAGGCGTTGCGCAATGTCATGATTTCCGGCGTGACGGCTGACGCGTTCGAAGTGGTCGAAGTCCAGCTGGCGCAGGGACGTTTTCACACACCTGACGAGGATCGGATGCGGCGGCCGGTGGCTTTCATCAGCGACAAACTGCGGGAAAACCTGTTTGAAGGTGTGGATCCGCTGGGTAAGGAGATCACGATCAACGGGCGCAAGTATACGGTGATCGGTACAGAGAAGAAATCGGGACCGTTTGGCGATAACCAGGAGCGCGGCTATGCGTATATCCCGATGTCAACGTACGCGACTCAGTTCGGTGAACCGAGTCGCATCATGCTGGCCGTAAAAGCTGTCTCTGTAGGTGCTTTGCAGGACGCGATGGACCAAACGCGCATGATCTTGCGATCGCAACGACATGTGCCGTTTGATAAGCCCGACGACTTTGACATCCTCACGGCCGACATAGTCCTCGACGTAATCAATGGGTTCACGCGCATTTTGCGCTTGGCGCTTATCGGGATATCGTCTATTTCACTCGTCGTGGGTGGCATTGTCGTCATGAATATCATGATGGTATCGGTAACGGAACGGACCCGGGAAATAGGCATCCGAAAATCTCTGGGAGCGCGGCAGAAGCATATTCTCCTGCAGTTCCTTTTCGAGTCGCTGATGGTGACTCTTGCCGGCGGAATACTGGGAATTGTTCTTGGATTTCTTGCGGCCAAAGGCCTGATGGCCAAGATCGACATGAATTTGGCGCCTTCAATTGCTGCGATCTCGCTTGGTTTGGCCATCTCAGGCGGCGTGGGATTGTTTTTTGGCATTTACCCGGCGATGAAGGCAGCTCGTTTGGACCCGGTGAAGGCTCTAAGCTACGAGTAGACGACTATGCTGTTGACCTTGACGGAAGTCCGAGACGCGATCGACATGGCGATGGGATCGCTGCGGGCGAACAAGTTTCGCTCCGGTCTGACTATACTTGGCGTCATGATTGGTGTGGCCTCGGTTATCGCTATGGCATCGGTTATTGATGGCCTGGACCGGGCCGCAGTTCAGGAGATCGACCAGCTTGGCTCCAATGTCATTATGGTAACAAAGTTCGATCCGACGGTTGACCACGAGGACAATGACGAAGAGGATCGCAATCGCCCGCCCATCACGGTCGGTGAGGCCGAAGCGATTGCTCGAAGCTGCCCGTCGGTTGACGGCATCTCTCCCCAAAACTACTATTTCGCTCAAGGCGGAAACAGCGTCAAGTACAAGAACCGGAAAGCGAATCAACCGAGAATCTTCGGAACCTGGCCGGATTTTGTTAGAGTCAATAATCGGTCGCTGAGCCGCGGACGGTTTCTGGATGAATCGGATGAGCGGTTTGCTACTATGACCTGCGTAGTCGGGTCGGATGTGGCGGCAAGCCTGTTTGAAGAAGAGGATCCAATCGGACAGAACATTCGCGTTAATAGCTATCAATTTGAGGTCATCGGTGTATTTGAAAAAGTGAAATCCAGCTTTGGCAACGATGAGCTCAATCGGGGGATAGCCATTCCACTCTCCACCTTTGAGAAAATGTACCCTTGGGAGAAGGAACTGTTCCTCCAGGCCAGGGCAAGGAGTTTTGCGGAGATTCCCATGGCCCAAGAGGAGATCATTTCGGCGCTGAGGATATTCCGCAAAGTCCCGTTCAATAAGGACAACGACTTTGCCCTAACAACGCAGGAGCAGTTCAAGGAGTCCATCGGGAACATCACCAAGTGGATTTATGTCGCCGGACTGGTCATTACGTCGGTCGGTCTGATGGTCGGCGGCATCGGCGTGATGAATATCATGCTCGTTTCGGTGACCGAACGGACCCGGGAAATTGGCGTCCGCAAGGCCTTAGGGGCCAAACGCGCGAATATCTTGTTTCAATTCCTAACCGAGGCCACCACGCTGTCCGGTACGGGCGGCGTGATCGGCATCCTTGCCGGCGTTGGCGCGGGGGCGCTCATAAACAGTCTGTTCAAATTCCCTGCCGGAGTGTCGCTGGTCTGGGTGACGATCGGATTTCTGGTAGCAGCTTTGGTCGGCATCCTATCGGGAATGTACCCTGCATACAAGGCGTCCCGCCTTGACCCGATTGAGGCGCTCAGATACGAATAGCGCCGGCGTGATAAGTACACGAACCTCCTTTCTTCCTTGTCTTGGGCGAGAATTCTCGTAAATTAGTCGTTTGGAATTTGGTGTCGGTCAGTCGCGACACAAGAAGCGGAACGGTTGATGATTGGTTCTCTACTCGGAATTGCTGTTGATGCCTTGTTCGCCAATAGGCTGCGAACAGCCCTCACTTTGCTGGGTGTGATTATCGGCGTGACTTCGGTCATGACGATCATTTCGGCGCTGGAGGGATTGCAGGGTGTTATCGAGGGCCAACTGGCGCGAATGGGGTCATCGACGTTCGTTGTGGCTCGGATCGGCATGCCCAGATCAGAGGAGGAGTTTCTGGAGCAACTGAAACGAAAGCCGATCACCATGACCTCCGCGGACCTGGTTGAGCGGGAGTGCCGGCTGTGCGAACGAGTCGTGCCGCGAACATACGGTGGCGCCCGTATAAAGTACCGTGATCAGGCGCTCCGTAATGCTTTCATCCTTGGGACCACGTCCGGGTATATCGACGTTGTCGATCTCGAGGTGGCCCAGGGGAGATTCATATCGCACGAAGACGATCAGGCGGCCCGGCCGGTCGCTTATATCGGTGAGACTGTTCGCGAGTCCCTCTTGGAAGGGCTTGATCCCATAGGAAAGGAAATATCGATAAACGGCAAGAAGTTCACGGTCATCGGTGTCTCTCAAAAGGAATCCGCAATGTTCGGCCAGGACCACAATAATTTCGTGATGGTCCCGCTATCCGTATATATGACGGCGTTTGGTGATCGACGTGGCAATCTGGATTTGGTGATCAAAGCCGGCTCTGTTGACATGCTGAGCGAGGGCATGGATGAAGTCCGTCTGATACTGCGTGCCCAGCGGCACGTTCCGGTAGATAAGAATGACGATTTCGAGATGCTGACGGCGGACAACATTCTTGATATGCTCAACGCCTTCACCAGGATTCTACGCCTCACCCTCGTGGGCATCTCGTCGATCTCGCTGGTCGTCGGTGGAATAGTTGTGATGAATATTATGATGGTATCGGTCACGGAACGGACGCGAGAGATCGGCATACGGAAATCGCTGGGGGCCCGCCGGAACCATATTCTCACGCAGTTTCTTCTTGAGTCGCTTCTGGTGACGTTATCCGGAGGCGCCGTAGGAATCGGTCTGGGGTTCATTTTGGCCAAAGCCCTGGTCGGACTGATGGATATGGAAATTGCCGTT
>Ga0315293_10001325_pt1 | contig 24028 bp, 5 predicted proteins | sample YL17G13_20_MG_FD_203071 | JGI IMG/M metagenome (GOLD analysis project Ga0315293, IMG submission 203071) | Sediment microbial communities from Yellowstone Lake, YNP, Wyoming, USA - YL17G13_20 | ecosystem: Environmental > Aquatic > Freshwater > Lake > Sediment | place: USA: Wyoming | collected...
TGCTGGAGAAAGTTCTTTTCCAACATTCATAGTAGTTACCTTTTCAGGTATTAATTTATCAATGTCTTCTTTTACAGAATTTTTATCTAAAGTAAGTATAAACTTACCAGGGGACAATAATCTTTTTTCACCTGGTTTTAAAGCTTTCTTATCAGATGGTCTTGACACAGATGTAATAACTCCTGAATCTTCATTATATGTAATTTGAATAGGTAAAATACTTGTAGTGGCATCAATATCAGGAAACATATTTTTTAATAATCTTGCATATGCTGCTTGCTGATATGTGTTTTCAATTTTTTTATTGTAGTGATAACTTGATTTATCATTATAACCTAACCATTTATCTTCTTTACCTGTTTTAACATCAATTATAATAAATTTACCAGTTTGATCAACTAAAAGTAAATCAATTTCACCTGCAATACCTGCCTCTTCATCATATACTCTTAATCCTTCTGATACTACATAATATTGACCAGTATCAACCATTTCTTTAAGTTTAGCTAAGTAGCCAGTTTTACCAAATAATTGATCAAATGCTTCTTGAGTAATTGATGCTGGATCAAATACTGGATCTACACCAGAAAATAATTCTTTAATAGATTTGTCAATATAGTCTCCTGCTTTGGTAGCTTCTTCATATGTTCTTTCAAGAATTGACAATTTAACTTCATTTTCTAATGCACTCATTTTATCAACAGACTCTAAAGATGTAGCAAATACATAATTATTTTTATTATCTTTTTTTAATCTGTTATATAATACTTCTACACTTTCAGTTTCTATTTTTTTACTGTCAATAATTTCAAATGAATTATTTTTTTCATTTTTAGCTAATACTGATTGATTAGCATCTATTACTTTTCCATTTTCAAATTCAAAAGTGTATTGTTTTATTACTCCATCTACATCTTTAGTTTCAGTTACAGTAACTAAACCATTCTGAATCAATTCATTAGTTCCTTCAGAAGAAACATAACCTCTTTTTATAAAGTTTAATAAATCTTGTTTAATATTTTTTAAAGTGTCAGTACTAATACCATCACCACTCTTTTTTACAAGATTAAGTTCATTTATAAAATTATCAATCATAGCCTCATTAGGTTCTGCTACATCAGGATTATTTTTCATAAACTCAGCAACAGATTTTTTAAATGCTGCTATAACTTTATTTTCATATTTATATTTATATTTATCTGGAATAAATCTTTGTATGGCTTTAGTAACTCTTTCAAGTATTTTGTTGTTGATTACATATGCACCATCATAAATAATATTTTTTTGTAATTTTTGTAATTCTTCTATCTGCCGGATAGCATTTTTCATTTCTTCTGAATATCCAGATTGTGCTCTTGTTTTAATTATAGATTCAATTTTATTTTTTATTGCTTTTAATTCAGCAATTTTATTTATATTTTCTAAACTAGGTCTAGATACTTTATTAGCTGAATCTATAAGAAGTTCTAAATCATTTATAAGATTTCTTAATTGAGGTAATGATTTATAATCTGCTGTATTTACTCTTGATCCATTTAACATAAATCCAAAATCTTCAACATCTTCAATATCTTCTTCAGCACTTTTAATGTCTGTTTTTTTATTGTACTGATAAAGTAATTCTTTTACAACTAAACTAGTTCTTATAAATTCATTTAAAATATTTTGTTTTTGATCTTCAGTAATATTTTCTGTTACAACAGATGGTAATGTTTCAAAATAAGTATTAAATGCATTTAAAATAGAATTATGTAATTCAGGTGATCTGTCTTTAATATCTTCTAATGAAGACTCAACTGTTAATGGTTTAATTTTTTCTTGTGTACTTCCAGTAGTAGGTTTTTTTCTATAATTTTCAATGGCTTCAGCTCTCAATGCAGCATACTTATCTACTATAGTTTTAACTTCAGTTGGATCAGCTTTCATTATATTAGTATATTTTACAGCAGATGTAAATTGTATGTCTTCATTTTCTTCAACAAGATCACCTTCTATATTATCATATTTTAATACACCTTGATCATTATAATAAGTTATTGAATTTTCATCTGTATCATATAAAGCTTCAATGTAATCACCTGGTATTGATTGTTCAAGTATTGTAGCCATTGAAAAGAATTTTTTACCTTTAACTGGTTCAATAACTCCTTTATCTTCTCTTGTCATAGATTTAACAAGATTATTTAAATCAATTCCCTTTTGTTTATCTAATGCATTTAATTCTTCTTTTAAAGTATCATCAACTGTTTCTTCAGTAAAACCAGTTTCTTTATTTTGAATAGCTGCTAATTTTATAAAAACTTGTATAACATCCTGATATTGAGGATTACTTGCTGTAATTACTGTATTGTTAGTATCATCATAAAATTCTTCTGGAAATGTTCCTTTTTCAACCCAATTAATTAAAGCTTCTTCACTAATATAAATATTCATATTAGCTAAATAATTTAATAAATCATTATTTTCTTTAGCTATTAATGCTTTTTCTACCATTTCTTTATAATATTCTTTGCGATTATTATAAAGATCCTTCATCCATTTAGCATTTCTATTTACATGTTCAATATAACCTTCAGGATCATGAAGTAAATTAATATAATCAACTAATGTTCTTGATTCTTTATCTAATTCATAAAAATCTAAAAATTTTTCAAAAGCTTGATCAATATCTGAATCAAATAATTTTGTACCTTTATTTCCTAAAGCATTTAAATAGTTACCAAATTCTTGTCTTAACTCATTTGTTAATTTTAATGCTTCATTATTATTACTAGGACCATATTTTTCTTCTATTGCTTGATTAAGTTCTTCTTCTGTAATATTAGGATTTACAGCTTTAATTTGTTCAACAAGTTCTTTTCTATTAAAATAATTATAATGTTTTGTAAAAGTTTCTTGAAAAGATTCTAATGCTTTTAATTTATTTTTTTTATCTTCAATTAAAGATTTAGTATCTGCTGTAGAACCTGTTTGAGTTAATGTTTCAATATCAGTTTTTAACATACCAATTTCATTAGCTAATCTTGATCTATCAAACAAAACATTAACATCAGAATTAGAAACATTTTTTAAACTTCCAATGTCTGATACAGAATCAATAATATTTTTCATTCTGTATGACACATCTTCAAAGGATTCATTAAAAAATACAGCATTTCTTCTTGCTGATTCCCAAGCTTCATGATATATTTCAGCTTCTTTATATTCTGGACTATCAACTCTATACTTTTTATAATCAATAGGATTTGTAAATCTTTCTTTATATTGATTATGTCTTTTTTGCATATTTTTTGCTTTAGACACAACACGGTTTATTATTTTAGATTGACGTTCAGCACCGGTACCAGGCTCTAAACCAAATGCTTCTTCAAATTCTTCAGAACTCATTTGTTTAAATGATTCAATATGTTCAGTAAAAGCATTCATTGAATCAGTTTCAAGAACATAATTTAAATGTGTTTGAAAAGCTGCTTCTTGTTTATCTCTTTCTAATTTTTCTGTATCTGTAAGTTTACTTTTAGAAGCATCTACCTGATTAGCATAATTAAAAAGTTTAGAATTAAAAAAATCTTTTGGGTTAACATTATTTAAATGATTAGCTACATTATCTGCTATTTTTTTTCTTGATTCAGAATACTCTTTATAACCTGCTTTATCAAATATCATGTTATATCCAATACTGCCATATTTCATACTTGCATTAATAGGTGCTGCAAAAGCTCCCATTAATAATCCAGAAGCAAATGTTTCAAAACCTTTAGCAGAAAATTGACCTTTAATACCTTCTTCTACTAAACCTCTTGCATACATATATGTACCTGCTGCAGGACTATCATAAGTAGCTTTATAATATTTTTTAGTTGCTTCAGAAATTACATCTTGTGCATTTTCTTGCAAACCTTCCATTACATTTGCTTTAAAATATGTAAATAAACCAGGTATACTTTTTCTCAAAGGAGATTTAACAAGTCCTTTCATTGTATTTACAAAAGAATTCTCAACATACTCAAATTCTCCTTTATTTAAAATTTTTCCTGCAGAATCTGTAGCAGCTTTTTTAGCTTTATTAAATACTATTTTACCTGTTTTAAAAGTCATTATATCATCTGTAGCACCTTTTAAAAAGTTTTTTATACCGCCTTTTGGATTTATAAGATTTGGAAATACAACTTTATTAGTTAAATATATTAAAGCAGTATTCCAATTTTTTGCAGTTTCACCTGCTTTTTTAGATTGGTCAACCAACATTTCTTGTTGTAAATCATTTGGTGGACCACCTGTTTTTCTGTATTGTTCATCATATAAATCTCTATATAACTCATCTTCAACAAAACCACCTTCAAGTCTAGCTTCTGACAAAGCAAAATTAAGAGCCCTTATATCTCTATATAAACCACCAGCTGTTTTTTGTGAAGCATAATATACTCTAGCTAATCCTGTAAAATTATCTTCATTTTTATAAATAGCTTTTGCAGCATCAGTAAGATTATCTAAAGGATTTAAAAAATTACCAACTGATTTAAAAAGTTGTCTAGTTTTATTAATGTCTTTTAGACCATATAATGTTCTATTAATTGCTTTACCTGTATCAGAAGCTATGTCAACTGCTTTAATACCTTTTCCAATTAATGGTACTTTTCTTAAATTATTTGCTGTAGCAGCAAAAAAACTTGTTCCTGCAGTTAATGGTGCTAATAAAGCACCAGCAGTTTCTTCTAAAATTGCACTTGCCATAATACCTGCTGTATATGAAAATGACATAGCAGTATTATTAAAAAAAGAACCAAATCCTGGAGAAGAATCATAACCTATAGCAGATGCAGCTTGGTATCTTCTTGATTGATCAGTGTCTGCTGAAAAATCTCCATGCATCATTTTATTTAAACTTTTATAAGTATCTGTTAAACCTTGTGAAAACAAAGGCCATGCAGCATGAGTTATCATTCTAGATGTTTTATCAGACCACGTAGTTCCATTATTAAATACATTTTCATTGTCTCTAAATGGAGTAAATCCAATTTGATCAAATTTTTCTTGACCAAGTGCTTGGTATCTTTTCATATATGACTGACCTGTGGGTCCTGCATTATATGCTATAGTTTTACCATATCTATTTTTATCTGTATTTCCTCCTTGTGAACCAAATTTATCAAGCATTGCTAAGAAGGCTTGTTTTTTTGATACATTTTTACTTTTTCCTAAAGGTTTTTGATGATCAGGACTTCCAGTATTATTTCTTTTTATAGTATATGCACGATTTGTTAATTGTTGCCTGCCAGGTATAAAAGATTTTATTGGTGGTTTACTACTAGTTTGTATTTGTGGTTTATTTATTGCAGGTGTAACTAATTTTGGATCTCTTAAGATATCACCCTCAAATGGTAAATTATTTTGAGTTGTGGGAATAGCAGCATTACCACCATATTGTGGTCCTAAAGGATCTAATGAATTAAAATTTTCTGGCATTAGTCTTCGTATTGTATATTATTATTTTGTTGACTTAACATATCTAAAGATCTAATTGCATTATTCCATGCTTCTTCACCATTTGATATATTTTCATAATAACTTTTTGATAATCCGTGTTGTTTACTACTTACAGTTAGTATATATTGATCATTTGCTCTATCATGTTGAATAGAAACATCACCACTACCATATTGATCACTATATGTTACAGGTATACCTTGTGATGATTTATATTGAACATTAGAATCAAAAGGTGTCATATTTGCAGCTCTTGTTAAAGTATTATTAAAAGTACCAGAAGGAACAATCATATTTATTCCATGTCTTTGTAAATTTGTAAAATCTTCTCCAGTTAATAAATTATTACCTTCTTTAGTTTCTAAATACTTTGATAACCACTCTCTACTTGGTCTAACAATTATAGATTCATTTTCAAGACTACTACCTGCTATTTCTTGATATTCAATAGCAAAAGCTTTTGATTTATTAACACTTGGATTTAACATATCTTGTTGTAAATCTCTAAGTAATGTTTGTCCTTTTTTAGTAGAAGATTTATCCCATGTTCCATCACTAATTTTGTCACTAGTAAGTTTATTATTATTTATATCAGTTAAATCAGATCCAGTAAAAGAAATTATAGAAGATATACCATCAAAATCTAAAGTTTCCATATCTCTAAATACATCAAACATTGCTTGAGTACCTGGTGCAGTTCTATTTAATGGAAGTACTTGAATTACACTTGATTGTGAAGATACTCCTGTTCCAGGATTAATTTCATTATTTCCTGAAGTAGGAATACCAACTTTCATTATATCACTAGATGAATAAACATTATTTAATTCTTTTTGAATATCTGAATATGCATTAACAGCTTTAGAATCATTTTTTGTTTTTGGATTAGTCCAATAGTTAAATACATAACCACTACCTAAATCTTTAATAATTTTACTTCTATCTGTTGATTTATCTACTTCTCGAATTTCAAAACCTGTATCAGAAAACCAACCACCAGCTTGTGTATTTTTTATCAAGTAGCTTTTTCCTGATTTTATAAGACCTTTTATAGCATCTCTGTTATCATTAATAGAAATTCTTTTTCCTTCTTTTGTTATAAATACAGCATCAACTCCTTCATTTGTACCTAAAGCACCTTGAATTGCATTTTTAGCTTCATTACCATTATCATAAAATCTTGTAGCAGTAGATCCTTTAACTTGTACATCAGAATTATCAAGTATATGTGTTCCAATTCTAGTAATTATTTCATTATAATTTTTATTTGTAATTTCTACTTTTTTACCTTTTGAAGGATCATATATTCTATTATCAGCTCCAGTAAAAACAGTATTAGGTGAATCACTATTTAATCGATCAGCTGATCCATATTTTTTTTCCCATAAATTTAAAAATTCTTCAGATGATCTAGTTCTACCAGTTTCTTTATCAATTGCTAAATCAACATAATTTTTATCAAACCCTCTTCTTAATAATTCAGTTCTTGCTAAATCAGAAGTTTTTTTAACATAATCTGCATTATTTTCAGCATAAGCTACATAACTATTAAATTTTTGACTTTCTTGTTGATAATTTGACATTACACTAGTTCCATTATTATCAATTACTCTAGAAATAGTTGGTAAATTTGCATGTGCGTTTATATAACCATCAACTCTTTCTTTAACTTGTTTAATTCTATATGGGTTAGCAGAAGTATATTTACTCATGTCATGCATAAATTGATCTAATGGCTTAACTTTTTCTCCTTTTTTTAATTCTCTTGAACCATATTGTAATCTTTTTAGATCTTCATAAGAAAATTGCCCATCTTTAGAAAGTAAGTTTAATACATCTCTAGATGTTTTCCAATAAGGATCAGAATATTGTTTTATCATTTTATCTCTATAATGCTTATGTGTTTTTCTAGCATCTAATTCTCCGGTAGAATTACCACCTTCACCAATACCAGGATGTGCATATAAAGCTAAATTATTAGGAACTAATTGTGTTCCAACTTTTTGTTGACCTGTCTTAGGATCTATTATAGGATTACCTGCATTATCAAATAATGGTACATCTTGTAATACACTTGTTCCAGATTCTAATTGAAACTTTCTATCAATATTTGATGCATCACCTTGAGTTCTAGCTCTTGCAGCAGCTAATGATCCTGCATTTCTTGCTCTAACAGCTGCTAAAGTTCCAGCATTTCTAGCTCTTATTTGGGCCATTTCATTAGCAGCTTTTTCCGCTAGAACAGCATATGGATTTTCTTTTTGAGTTACACTATAATCAATATAAGCTACATAATTTGCAGCTTCATTTAATGTTTTACTTAATTTATTCCATGTAACTCCATTATCAACTTTATTTCTTAATGATTCAATATCTCCATATGGATTTACAAAACCAGTACTAGCATCTCCTGAAGATTCACTTGTTAAAAATTCTTCATTTTGATTATCAAATCTTTTAAGTACAGCATCATTAATTGCTTTATTTTCTTTTAATGTTTCTAAAAATTTTTCAGCACCTTCTCTTGCTGTACCATTTTTTATTGAAGCTTCTGTATCTTTAATTTTTTGGTCATAAGATGTAGCAGTATTTTGAACTATTTTATATTGTGCTGATACTTCATCTTTAAGCACTTTAAAATTATCTTGTAAATACTGCATTTCAGCAGCTTTTTTATCTCCTTTAAATTGAGCTGCATTACTTTCTATATAGTTTTTACGTTCAACATAAGATAAAGTTCTAAATACATCTTGAATACCTGGATCTTTTCCTAATTCAGATTCAAATAATTTACTAAGAGGTTCAATAATTTGTTGTCCATTTTTAGTTTGATACATCCATTTACCATCATTGGAAAAAGAAGGTGTGTTCATACTTATACCAGATTCTTTTGCAAGTAACCTTGCTTCTTTAGCTACATTTCTAAATGGTGTATATGCAACATTATTAATTTTCATTGAATCTGAATCAGATGATGCAGCAAATTCTTCAGTTAAATAATCTATTGCTTGTATACCTTCATTCCAATACATGCCTCTTTCTTTAACATCAGTACTGTTTTTTAAACTACTACCATATCCTCTTTGTGCATTTTTAACTTTAGTCCAAGCCATATCTTTCATTAAGACTTTATCTTCATAAAAAGGTCTAAAAACTTGCAGTGCTTGATCAACATTTTTACTTTGTGATAAATCTAATCCTGAAATTCTTTGTAAGTTAAATTCAATATCTTTCATTAACTGCTCTTTCTTTTTTATATCTGGTTCTCTTGTTAAATCAGCATAAAAATATTGACCATACACATTGTTAAGTGCTTTATAATTAGTATCATATTTTGATTGTGCTTGTTGCAGTAAATTTGACTCAAAATTTAAGTCAGGCTGGTAAGGCTGAAATTGAGGAACATAAGCTTGTACTCCTTGTATATACGTTGCCATAATTTTATTATCTAATTTGTAAAAATATAAAAATTTTTAAAGTTTAATAAACATTTAAAGTTTAATCATTAAATGGATAAATAGAATTTCCATAAACATAACCACCTCTTGCATAAATTGAACCACCTAATTTTGATAGTTGATCAGAATTAATTGCAGCTAAAAGGGTTTTATCATCTATTCCTGGATATAAATTTGATGCTTTTGCTCTACTTAATTTATCTAACGTAGATAAATTTTCTTCTGGTTTTATTTTTTTACCAGAATTTTTAAGTCTTTTATAACCATATCTTGGATCTAATGCAAATTCATCTGTTTGTAAATTCCATCTATCAACCATATTTTTATCACCAGAGTTTTGTTGTAATGTTTTTCTATAATTCCAATCATTCATTTCATTATCAAATTCTTGATTAGCAAATGCACTTTCAGCAGCAAATTTTTGTTTAGCTGTGTTTAAATTTGCATAATTACTTACAGCTTGTCCAAAATTTGTCAACCTAGCTTGATTTTCTGTACCTACATTTTCTTTATTAACTCTTTCAATATCATTTTCAGGACTATTATTTATTTGTGTTAATAAAGCTCTGTTTTGAGGTCCGGATTTAGCAATAAGTTGTGCATTTGCATTTGATTGTGCCAAATCTCTTTGAACAGAACCAAGCCAATTATCATAAACAGGTTCATATTCTGGACCAGCTGCTGTAGTCATATATGGACCATATTTTTTATGTTTTTCACGCTCCATATTATTAGATAAATTCATATCTTGCTGTGACCAATCCATACCTATTGGTTGATCATATTGTTGATATTGATAATTATATCCACCACCATCATCTGTTGTAGGTTCTTCATGACATTTTGGATCATCTTTAATACAGTTTCCTTCAGCATCTCTTCCTAATTCAATTGGTTGTCCGTCTTTTGTAATAAGTTTACCTTCTGCATTTTCACAATAACAAGGTTCTTGTGTTGTATCACCTTCTTCTTTAATGTACTCACTCTTTTGATCAATTGTTACACAAGCTGCAAGTTTTGCTTTTAGTTCTTCAAATTGTGAATGCTTTGTACTAATAACCTTGGCTTCATTTATAACTTGATCTAAAGTATAACCTTTAAGATTACCATTTTTCATTCTATTACAAATAGCATCAATATAAGAGTCTAGACCACCTTTAAATTTTCCTCCACCACTACCAGGTTTATCAACCCATTCTTTTCCTTCTACATCTCCTCTTCCATATATATTATTGCCTAAATCTTGCCAATCATCACCTGATCTTTTACCTACAGTAACATCTTTAGGTATACCACCCTTTAATTCATCTGCTGTTAAAGGTCTTCTTTTTTGACCTGTTATTACATCTCCAGGTCCAGGTTGACCACCTCCATCAAATGTTTGTAGTCCACCATATTGCATATAATCAGGCATTTGATAACCAGCCAAAGACATACCAAACATAGCCATAGGTGCTTGTTGTTGTTTACTTTGCATTTTTTGTACAACACTCATTACAAGTTGTTGTGCTTTATCTTCAGGTACTCCTAAGTTTACAAAAATTTGCATAACTTCTTGAGGTGGCATTCTATTTTCTAATAAATTTGAAACTATTTCTTGAGGTTTTGCTCCTTGTTGAAGTGCTTGTCCTACCTGTTGTATAACTTGTTGCATTTGATCACCACTTTCTTGTTGAGGTTGTTGTTGTGGTTGCATCATTTCTTCTTCAGGCATTTGTTCCATACCTGCATTAGCTCTTCTTAATGTTCTTATACCATCATTGTAACCAGTAATACCACCATCTTCTTGAAAAAAATCACCAATTTTACTACCAACAGTTCTCATCATTTTACCCCATCCTGATTCTTTAGGAGCAAGATATCCACTTCCAAGAGCAGCACCGCCTGCAAGACCTAATTCTAAAGCTGTTTGTCCAGCATTCATAAAGAAACGAGTAACTTTGTCTTGTCTTTCTTTTCTTTTATGCCATTCTTGAATTAATTCTCTACAACTTTTTTTTCTTTTTCTTGGTCCACCTGGCCATGATGCTTCTTCATAACATTGACTTTCAAGTTCCGGTGGTACTTCCATATCATCACTACCACCTTCTTGAGCTCTTCTTAATGTCCTTATGCCACCATATTGCATCATACCTTCTTGAGGTTGAGCAATAGGTTGACCGTCTGGCATTTGTGTAGGAGCTGATTCATTTGGTTGCTCTTGCATTTGTTGAGCATTTTCATCAGGCATTTCAGAAGAATTACTTTCATTATTTGGTACTTCTTGTTGTTGTTTGTTTGGATCATTTGGTAGGATATCTTCATCTGATAAACCTACTGAATCCATATAAGGTTTTGCTACTTTTGGTATTCCTTGAGGGAATCCTTTTTTTGCTTCTTGAGCTAATGCTAGTGCACCTAATTTAATTACATATTTTTTAATCATTAACTCTGCAGTATTCCTTGTCATCTCATCTGTATCAGGATCTTCAAGTAAAACTCTATACTTATTTATATCATAAGGTTTTGCAAGTTCTGCAGGTGTATAAGATTTTTTTCCACATGGTTTATTAAACATTTTTAAAATAGGACAACTAGAAATTTTCATTGAATTAGTATCACTAAATATAAATGTACCATCTGGTAAATTTAAAGGAACACCACCTTGAGAATGTCTTTTGCCTTTAATTATTTTATGTTCAGGAAAACCATCACCATTTATATCACCAAATGCTGTTTCACCATCTTCTGCTTCTAAATTAGCTTCTTTTCTTGGAACAGCAGTTAAATATCTACTTTCTTCTTTTGGTTTATTACTCATTGATTTATCATAATCTCTTCCACCCATTGAAGAAATATCATTTACTAATGCACCATTAACTTGATAACCAGTTTTTGCAGTAGGTATTTTAGTAATTAGAACTTTAAATTTTTTCATAATAATTATATAAATTCAATTTTATATCCTTCTTTTAACATTTTTTGTATTTGTGACATTGTTAAGTCATATTCTTTATTTTCTTTAAAACTTATGGCACCACCTTTTTTACTATAGTTTTCAAATCCCATTTTATTTTGTGTACCAGAATTTTGATCCCATTTTCCTGTATAAGTTCTTTGTTGAGCAAATCCTGTATCAAACATTTGTTTTTTTGTTTGTTCAGCTATTTTTTTATTGCTATCAATTTGATCTAAATAATTTACAGCTTTAGAACCTACAAACATTCCTAGATTTCTTAATTTATTTGGATCAAATGTTTTTGCGTCTTCTTCAGTAAATGATAAACTATCTTTATTAGGATCTCTATCTAATTCATTTACAACACCATCTTGATTATAATCTAGTGGATCAAAAGTTTTTTCTTTTAATAAATCAGGATTAGATGCTACTTTAATAGGATCTGCAATCCATAAAGGTAATTCTGTTTTTTTTAACCCAACTGCTGTATTATTTGTTGTTCCTCCAGGATCAAAACTTTGTAAATAGCCACCTAAATTCATAGCATATTGCATTTGATCATAATCATTATAACCACCATATTCTTTATAATTAAGAATTCCTCTAGAATCTATTTGATTTTTTAAAACACCAGATTGATCTATTGTAGGTGTAGGTGGTTCTTTAGAAGTTAACATGTTACTTGTCTTTAATTGATCTGCAGTTAACCATTTTTTTGATATAGGATCAAAACTTTTACCTTGACTTTTAAACAATTCTTCATTAGATAATGGTTCTTTAATATTAGGATCAGATAATGGTCCTGTAGCATTAGGTTGAAGAGCATTTCCAATTAATGGATTACTACTTACAGAGTTATCTTGTGGATTTGGTTTTTGTAAATAATCAGGAATACCATTGCCATCTGAATCAGCATCATAACCACTACGTCCTGGACCTGCAGGTACATTTTTAGTAGGAATACTAGAATTTGGAAACTTGTATCCATCTTTATCTGGTCCATATTGAGGTTCTTTACCATTTACAGAAGTTCCATCTGGTCTCATAAAGTCTATTGTATGTACTCTATCTTTATTAAAGCCAAGTTTTCTTTCAAACCAATTACCATCTGTTTTTCTTTTTTTAGAAAAAGTATGTTGATAAGGTATTAAACCAGATTTTTGTATATTCTGCATTGAAGCAGCCATAAGAGTATTAGGATCAATTGAAAGATTTCCATTTTTACGAGTATTTCCTGCTGCATAAGGACTTAAATAACTAAAATCTTTTTGCAAAAAATTAAATCTATTGCCAATTCTTGGTTGATATCCTTGAAATTGTTGATATCCTTGAGGTTGTCTACCATAAAAAGGATCTGGTCCACCCATACCATCACCTTTTGAAAAATTAGAATTATTTTCCCATATAGAACCTTTACCATCACTAATTTGTGTATTTCCTCTCCAAACAGAACCATCAGTTCTTATTTGATCACCTTGTTGCCATTCTTTTCCTGTATTAGAAGATGAATTTTTAGTATTACTCATATCATATGATTGATTTGAATCATACTCTCCATTTACAATACCTCTTGCTTTCATTTCATCAAATGCAGCTTTATTAGATTCTGCTGTAGCATTTTGATTATATCTTTGAAAAGAAGGAGACATTCTACTAGGATCAAAATTATTTGGTCCAGCAATAGGTTTTCCATTAATATCTAAAGGATTTACAGTATAACCATCTTCTGCTTCATATAAACCACCATATTCATAATTAGAATTATTATTAGGAAAACCATAATCATCTTCCATATCATCATAACCACCATAAATATATTTATATAAGTCAGGATTAACAGAACCTCCATTATCAAATGCTCTAACAGGATAATTTGGTGGTGATTGTAATAAACCTTGTCCTGGCCATCCAGCACCTGGTTTTGGTTGTAAAAAAGAAGGGCCTACTGCGGGTCCAAAACCTATAAATGGTAAAACATATCTTGAAATTGGATCATCTTCATTTCCTGGATTTAAACCTGTTTTTGGTTTAACAAAACCTGGATCTGGCATACCAAAATTTGGTTTAGCAAAGAAATCCCAAGTTTTTTCATCCCAAGTTTTTTTATCATATGCTCTACTTTTTCCATCATAAGTTTTAGCATATTCATTTTTTGTCATGTATTGACCTTTTTTAAGCAAATCTAAACTTTTTTGATTTGTAACAAGGCCTTTTTTACCATTATCATCAACAAAATGCCATTTATTATCTGATGTTTGATAATATTTAAAATTTCTTGTTTTATATTGATTTAACTCAGTAAAACCTAAATTAATTTTATTATTAGTTCCTGGTAAATAAACAAAATCTGTTTTTTTATCATTAGGATTTTTTACTTGTGTTGACTTTTTAGGTTTTAATGGATCTTCTATAACATTATCTTCTATAATATTATCTTCTATAACTTGTTCTTCTATACCCTCATCTTGTTTTATTTGTTTTTCTCTTACGGGATTTAATTCATCTGTAGTTGTACTACCACTTGATGTACCATCACCATTAGTTGCAGTATTTAATATTTCATTTGCAGTTCCAATGTTTTTATTTTCTTGTTCTTTTTTCATTTTTTGTTGAAAAAAAGCATAATCACTAGCATCTACATAAGTATCATTATTATAATCTACTGTGTCATCAAAACCATCAGAATCAACTTTACTAGAAACTGTATTTGTTGATTTATCTATAGTACTTATATTTGGATTTACTGGTTTATCCATAGTACCCCAAACACTTGATGATGAACTTTTTATATTATATCTAGGAGAATAATAAGAACCAGAACCATAACCATAATTAATCATACCTGGCATTACTGATGTTACACCAAACATTTTAGGATCAAAAGTTACTTTAGCTTTTTTTAAACCACCAAAAAAATTAAAATCATAATCTGCAGTTGCTCCAGGTAAAATAGTATCAGAACCAAACATAGCTCTATTAGCTCTTCTTATTCTTCTATTTGAACCACCAAACTGCATAGGATTTTGTTGACTCATCATATTATTATATTCATTGTTTGCTGCTTCTTTATTTAAAAAGTTTTGAGCTTCATTTTTTACAGCAGGTACAAAAATATTTTTACTAGATAATTTATTTCCGGATATATCATCTGAAGTTCCTCTTAAATTTGCAGACATATTTTCTTTTTGTTCTAATCCATTTTCAGCTTTAGCAAATCTTTGCATTGCTTCATTAATAAATCTTCTTTTACCACTAGAACCTCCATAAGCCATTTGATTCATAAAAACTTCATAATCATTATAATTAGAATTTATTCCTGACATATTTGCAAATGATTCAAAATTTTCTTTACTTTTATCTTGTTGATTTCTAACTTCTAAACCATCTTGAGCAAAATCATCTTCATCATTTATTAAACTATCAACAAGATCATCTTCTGCTGGATCATTTTGACTTGCTACACTTTGATCATAATAACCATAATTAACACTATTATCAGCTTCTACTACTTCTTCTTCATCTTCAACTTCATTTATTGGTTTTGCAATTTCTTCATCTTTTTCCATATGATAAGAAAGCATTTTTTTAGCATTCTTATCTGCTGTAGATGCAAGGAGTATAACTTGTTGAGTATCTGTTAATCCGCTTGATAATAAAAATTGTCCAGCTTTTTCCATAAAAGGTGTAGTATCAACATTTTCAGGATCAGGATCTTGAAGTATAAATTTTGCTATCATATTAGTTGCTTGATCTAAAAGAGCTGATAAATCAATATTAGATTCTCCACCATCAGCAAACATTTGATAATTATCATATTGACCACCACTGTAATAACCTGGTATTTCATTATCACTTGCTATTCTAACTCTGTATTTTTTCATAACCTTAATTATAATATTAATATAACAATTTTTAATTTAATATTTAAACTTTAAAAATTTAGTTTATTTCTTCTACTATATAACCACCATCAATATATTTTTGTATTTCTTCTGGAGTTAAATCATTTACATAATCATTAGTTGCTCCACCTTGTTTAAAAGGTAAATACTTTTTAAACATATTACTATTTTCCATTAATTTTTGTTCTGATGTTAAATAATCTAAAGCACCTTGTTTATTATTAAAAACATTATTTTTTCCTGAACTAAAAAAATTAAAACTTTCTTGATTTCTTAATTTATTTATTAAATCAGCATCAAGAATGCCTTCATTTTTATTAAATAAAAATGGTGCAGTAGTCATTGCATTAATATCGTGTTGATTAAATTGACCTCTAGAAAATCTAGATCCTGTTCCAAAACCTAACAAATCATCTAATCCTGTATCTGTAAACTCACCTCTACCCATACTCATCATTCTTGCTTCTTCTGGCATTCCAGCTCCAAAAGTATTTTTAATTTCATATTCAGGCAATCTTTGTTGAATTATTTTTACAGGTTGATCTCCAAATGAATGAGATAAAACATTACCTGATCCAGGATCTTTTAATTTATCAACATAAAATTTTACTTCTTCAGGATTATTTGCTACCCATCTTCCATCTACAGAACCTTCTTTTGCAACTTGGTTATATCCTGCATGTTCAGCTCTGTATACAGTTTTATATTTAGGAAGTTGAAATTTACCAGCTTGTTTAGATGTTTGTACAAGATCTTTACCATATTTTTTAAATCCTTTTAAAGCATCACCACCAGGTAGAAAACCTAATATACCTAAACCTGCATTTAAATAACCACTATTATTTCCTTTATCAATATCAGATACACCACTTCTTATTGATTCAACATCATCAAGAGGATTAATTATATTAAACATATTACCTACAAGATTACTATTACTATTTACATTTACACCTTGTTCTTTAAGTTGATTAATATTAAAAGGCATAGGACCTTTACCAGATTTTTCTCCTAAAGCATATTCTAATGCTGTTCCTGGATTTGTTGCATATTCCCAAACTCTTTGAGCATAATCAGAAGCAGTAGCATTTTTTGGAAATTCTGTAGAAATATGATTTTCTTTATCAAAATCTTCATTAGATATTGTATTTTTTGCACGGTAGTTTATTGCATCTTCATTTTTTTTTTTATTTTGAGCTAATATATCTCCTTGATATTTTTTAGTTAAGTTCCAAGGAATTTCTTTTTGATATAAATTTAAATTTGTATTGTCAGAAGAATTAGATTTTATTTTTGCATATGGATCTATTTTAGGTGATGGAGTATATACAGGTTTAGCCATTTTATCTAAAATAGCTGTTCTAGCTTTAACATCACCTTTTGACAATGGTTGATACTTTCCAGACCTATTCCAATCAACTTGCCACTTGCCATTTATTTTTTTGTAATTACTCTTACTTCCTTTTACATTGTAAATAGTTCCACCGTCATCAAATTTATTTATACCTCCGTATTGTTTTTGATTATATGGATCTGTCCATTTAGGATTATCTCTAAAAGGTCTTTCTTCTCCATAACCATCTGGTAATTGATTTGTTCTTGTTAACTCAAGCAGATAATTAATTTTATCTTTTTCTGATTTATTACTAAATATAGTATTTGCTCCTGCAGAATTATTATATATATCTTCTAAAGATTCTTGTAATTTAACTGACCAAGGTCTGTCATCTAAATAAGCTTGAGATAAAGTGGAAAGTTCATGACCTATACCTGCAATGTTAGCTCCTAAATAACCTAATGGATTTGATATAAAAGAGATGTTTCCTGTTTTATTTGCTATTGTTTGAGCAGTTAATGCTCCAGCAGTTGAATGTCTTAAAGCATCAGATGGGTCTTCACCTTTTTCTTTTAAACGTTCTGAAACTTGAGCAGCTGTTTTTAATGGATTTTCTAAGAAATCATTAATATCTTTTTCTAAAGTTTCTAAAAAACTATCTTCAACAACTGGTATTTTTTTAGGTTTTATTTTACCAAAATCAGAATAAGGATCAAAAGGTTTAATATCTAAAGCATCATTTAAGTTAGTTGATTTAGTAAAAGTTCCACTATTTAAACTATTACCAAAAACGGGAAGATCAATACATCTTTTATCTTTTTTACTCCATACTTGTCCATTAGGACAACCTGTGTCACCACCTTCTGCATAATACTTAGCTTTAGGATTATATACTTTATTCTTTCTAGACTTAGGTTTTTTAAATAAAGAATTTTCCGTAAATAGTACATTTGTTGCACTTAAACTTCTAGAATACTTTTTAGATGTTAAACTTTTTTTAGTTTTTTTTGGATTAGTAACTAGACCTTTTTTAAATTCACCTCCTTTTTTCTTTAAAGGTATTTCATAAACAGAATCACCTGGAAATTGATACTTTTTTCCAGGTTTCATTATTTTTTTATTTCCTAAATCATCAATACCAAGTACATTTTGTTTTACTCCTTTCATGGTTATATTACCATTAGCTTTTGGTATTAAAGTATTCATACCAGGATAATCTAATTGACCTCTAGAAGATACTATAAAGTCAGATGTAAATTTATTTAAATTTTGATTATCCTTTTTCATTATCTAGGAGAATTTTGAACTTTAGTATTTACAATAGTTAAAATCATATTTATTTTTCTTTCTTCTAAATCAGTTACAGGATTTTTTCTTAAGTATAGCATATTAGTATAATCTCTAAACTTTTTTCTTTGTAGTTGTTTTTTATTATAATCTAAATTAGTTGGATTTAATGTTTTAATATATCCATTTTGTTTAGTATCCCAAATAACTTTTTCATAATAATTACCAAGTAATCTAGTTGTATTAGGAATTAATATTCCTTGTACTGGATAAGTTGATCCAATTGGAAATTCTCCTCTATTTTTAGTTATATCCCAAAATTGATTAAATCTATATTTTTGTTCTTCTTTTGAAAATAAAATATCAAAAGAATTTTGATTTACATTTAACTTTGGATAAGTTAAACTTAATGTAACATTATTTTTAGGAAAAATATTTAAATTTAAATATCCGGAAACTTGTTCTGTATTATATACTACAGCTATATCAAAATTAAAATCTAAAACTTGATACTGATCTACTACATTAAATGCTGATCTTTTATAACATTCTAAAAGATATTCAACTGATTTTATAGTATTTACATTTTGTCCAAATGGTGTAGCAAATTCTATTTCAAAAGGATAAGGTTTATTATAAAAAACACAATAGTCACTACTTGGATCATCATGTTTCCATATACCATTATCTTTAATAGATAAAAATTCATTTTTAGATGCAAAAGTTAAATTTGGATGCCAGTCATGAAAGCTAACCCAAAAATCACTTTTAGGGTCATAACTTATAGTCCATGAAGCATCTTCAAAATATGGTTTTTGTCCTAATTCAATAGGTATGTTATTATAAGTAAACCTATCTAATTCTACATCATATACAAAATTTGAATTATTGTATAAAGGATTAACATTAAAATCTCTTTTTGAAAAATAAACAATAGAGTTTTTATTATCATAAATTGCTTGACAACCAATACCTGCTACTGGATTATCTTGATGAATATAATTAGGAAAAGTTTTAGTTAATTTATATGGTAAAAAAGTAGAAAACCACCATTTTAATCCATTTTGTGAAATTTCTTTTAATCCATCATTATATGTAAATATTTTACCTTGATTTTGAGATATATAATATAATCCAGCAGGTGTAGATATAATTCCATATTTATTTTGTGCAGAACCATATTCATAAGAATTTTCAGCAACAACAATATTTTGTGCAGCTTGATTAAATAAATTACCATCTCCAATAGTTATAGATGTTCCTGAACCCATTTGTAATTGATCAACTCCTTGATACATAAGAGGACTATCATTTTTAAAAGTTACAAACATTCCTGTTTTAGCAAATGCTTTTACGGTATTTATATTGCTTTTATATAAAACTCGATTTAATGGTAAATATAAAAACCATGAATCTTCAGTTGATTCAGCATCTTGTGGTAAAGAATATATAATTTGATTTGGTCTATATACATAACATAGTTGTGCTACAGATGGATCATATGTTGTTTCTTGAACAGATGAATATGTTGTAAATTGATTAAACATATTATTAATACTTAATGATTGATCATAATAATAATAATTTCCTTTTGTTATTCTAAGTGGATCAATATTAAATAAAAATGTTAAATCTGTATATTGGTTAGGTAAGTATGGTCTTTCAAAATCAAAAGTACCCGGGTTTCTAAAATCAGTAATTATATCAGACTCAACAAAGAAATCTCTTACTCCTGATGAAGCTAAATAAAATTTTGATTCTTTTACACCTGTTCCAATAGCAGGAGGATAATTTCCTGGATTATCATTTGTTCTATTATAATTAGTATTATCTAAATTGTAATAACTTGTTGGTAAAAATCCTGCTCCAAATCCAGGACCACTTAAATAACCAATAAGTGTTGTAATTTGGAAATCAGCAAATGACATATCATATTTTGTTGAATTCATCCAATATCTCGGCATTGGAATAGCTGGAGATAAAAAATAATTAAATTCAGTTCCTTTTTCTAAATCATGCATCCAAGTATCAAAAAATAACATTGTATTTTTTTCTGTAAATCTAGTAATATATGTGTCACCTTTAAATAATATATCTGTATCAGGTGCTTGTGTTTGAGATAATACATATGGACAAGAACTTGTAACATTAGATGATAACAAAAGTGAATAAATAAATTTAGTTTCACAGTTAGTTATTGGTAATTGTATTAATGAATTAATTAAACCATATTGATTTCTTAATCTATATTTTAATCCAACATAATGACTTGCAATATTTAAATTAACTTCAAATCCTTTTTTCTTATCAAAATCAATATTATATCCACTACCTGTAGCTGCTAAAGCTCCTAATGATGCAGATGAATTATCCATACTTACTGTTGGTGTAGTAAGTAATAAATCAGGACCACTAAATGTATTACCACTTACAGCTGATGAAGTTCTTATAACTGCTGTTTTTGTTCTATTAATATTATTAATGTTATATCTTACAGGAGTGTTTGCAGGACTTAAATATTCAGGCATTGTTTGAATTGAATCAAATAAATATAAACCTTCTTCTACTCTAAATCTTCTTGGTTTAGTTGCAATTGGACTAATAAATTGATTATAAAAACCATGTGCTACAACTTGTAGTGCATATTGTCTATAGGGTAATGCTGCATAAATAATATCTAAAGCTAAATCAGCACCTTCAGCAAAATAATGTAAAAATTGTGTAACAGCTCCTATAGTTCCAATAACACCCATTTGTTCAATTGCACCAATTTCTTTTGAATAAGATGTTACTTCATATCCACCACCTGCAGAACGAACAACTTGTGCAGCTGATGTAAATGCTGTTCCTAAAGGATCGGCACCAATACCCATAATACCTAAAATTCCTTGAGTGCCTGCTAAATAATTAGTAGCATAAGCAGTATCAACTAGACCTTGAGCTTGACCAAGCCCCATGCCCACGCTGTTTTGAGCTCCAGGATTCATTAAGTTATTAAGATTAGTTGTAGTTATAGTTGTACCTGATGTACCAAATGAAGTTCCACCACCAGGCCACGTAGGTAACACTGAAGGAGGAAAAACACCAGCAGTTATTGTACCAGGATTACCCTTAATATCTTGTTCATAATCATATTCACCTTCAAATGAAGCTTTAGGATAATTTATTGTTTTTTTACCACCTAATGCTAATATTCCACTTATAACTCCAGCAATAGCCATATAAAAAATAGCTGTATCTGAAACTAATTTATTTTTAGGATGTTTATCTGGTTCAATAAATCTTGTAGATGTTGTTCCTTTTAAGTAACCATATAATTTTAATTCAGATACAGATAAATTAGGATTTCTAAAACTAGTATCTGGTGATGTAAAAGTTATTAATTCTAATGGTATATTTTGATTTACTTTATTAAAATTATTATCAATTTTTTTTATAAATGGATCATTATATAAATAGTTTGCATTACCAGGTGCAGCAGTATTTCCAAAAGGAATTATACTATTAAAAGGATAATTTGCATATAATCCAACTACACCACTACCTGCCGCAGAACCTAAAACAGTATAATCTTTAAAATTATTAATCATACCTTTTGCAAGTATAGATTTATTTCCTTTACGAGTTCCACGTAAAAGTTCATAACCTACAATATTTGGTATATCATTTCCATTTTCATCTTTAGGATAAATAATATTACTAAATTGAACTCCCATTACATTAATTACATTTCCAGAACCAACAGTACTTTTAAAATGAGGTGACAAAGCATTATCAGGAAATTTATGATGTCTTATATATTGACCACATAAATCATAAGGATTTAATAATAATGGATTTGGTGGCACTATTTGACCAGTCCAACAATTATCTGTTGAGTTCCAAATTTCATTTTTATTATCTGGATATTGTAAAGTAGATTGCCAATAACCCATATCTCCTATTTGTTTAACAATACCACCATCAGGTAATAATGTATTTGGAGTTGAAGTTACTGTAGCTGTATTAAAAGTTTCAAACACCATTGTATCTCCAGGTAAACTATCTGTATTGGTATAAAGAGCTGTTTCATTTAAAGATAAAAGAGAACCTGGTATTGTAAAATTAATAGGTGCCCTACCTGGAATATGATATGATGCAGACTTATCTCCTGTATCATATACCCATCTTATAAAAAAACAATATACTTCATCTCTTAAATAACTAGTATTACTACCACCATTAGAATAATATCTTTCTGGGTATTCAACAGATACCCATTCAGCCTTTATTAAATTTGCTAAAGGTTGATAATTAAAATCAAATTTAGATGTACTTCCAATTCTAAGTAAAAAATTATTTACATTAGTCATTTGATCTGATTTTTCATAAACAGGATTCTGTTCTCTAAGTGATAAAGCAGGTACAGCTACTAATGTTTCAGGAATTATATCAATAATTATTTCAGTAAGTCTTGTAGAAAAATATCCAAATTGTTTAATAGATGTTTGTTCATCAATAATTCTTACAATTACTAATTCAAATTGATCAAAATGTGTTGTGTCTGCTTGAATACTAACAACTAAAGCTCCTTCTCTATCTCTTTGAGTAAATATTGGTTGAACATTACTAGGAGAAAAATAATTTGTAATTCTATTAGTATCTATTGTATATGCTGCTTGTACATAATAAGATCCATTTTGAAGAGTTCCTCCTTGTTGAGATAATGAAACTGATAAACATGGAGTTTGTACAAATTTTGCTAATCTTATATCATCACAATTTAAACTATTAACTGGTTCACAAATATTACAATTACCAACTGTTACAGTACATACTTCATTCCATTGAACACCTGGCCACAATATAGGAGGATTTACACCATCTGTATAATAATTAACAGTTGCAGGTGAAGAACTACCTTGCCATGTATAAATTTGTGGATTTATCCATGTTTGAGGATCACCTATATTTAAATATCTATCTGCATTTAATCCATCAGAAAAATAAACACCCCATGAACAATCTTGTTTTAATCTAGATGCTCCTGTTATAAGATTATATTTACTAAAATTTAAACAAGTATCTTGTACAATGATTCTATATAAACAAAGATCTTCTGATAATAATCCTATTTCATGACCAATAGGAGAACCTGCAGCATTGTATGATACAGTAAATATAACCCAATTATCACTAAACAAATGAATAATTCCAATAATATGTTTTGATACACCAAGTAATGTTAGTCCTGATTGAGCACACAAGATTGTAGATGCTTCATTAGATAGTGTTGATATGTCACCTTCAATAGTATTATTTACAGCATTTCTTGCATGAGACCAAGTACCTTCAGTTACAAAGTTTGTATTAAGATCTTTATTAAGTCCTTTTACAAAAGAATTAATACCTGAACTATTTTCACTATCATTTTTAGCCATTTTTTACAATATTATAAATTAAGATTTAAACATATCATAATATTTAAAATATTGTACTTTCCTATTAACAGACCATATTTTTTCTATCTCTTTAAAATTTGGTGTGTTTACAACACTTAATGCATTGTTTCTAGCTTCTTTATAATTTGGTACAATTATTTGTAATCTTTGAGCTACATCTTCTCCATTTAATGCTAAAT
>Ga0315293_10001328_pt1 | contig 23998 bp, 40 predicted proteins | sample YL17G13_20_MG_FD_203071 | JGI IMG/M metagenome (GOLD analysis project Ga0315293, IMG submission 203071) | Sediment microbial communities from Yellowstone Lake, YNP, Wyoming, USA - YL17G13_20 | ecosystem: Environmental > Aquatic > Freshwater > Lake > Sediment | place: USA: Wyoming | collected...
TTTTCGATATTTTCGTCCAAATTTTTGAAAATATCAAGTTTTTCTAAAAGTTCATCATTGATTTGTTCATGATCGAACAGTAATTTTATTAACTTTTTTTCCTTAAAGTCAATTATTTCAAATGCCTTTTTTTCTTCCGATGGGGAGAATAAAGGATAATTTTTCAAGTCTTTCATGTAGACTTGAAATGAGTTTTCATTTATGCTGTTATTTATCATATGAATTTAATTACAAAGTACAAATAAAACAATAAAATTATGAAGATAACGTTTGAACTTGATTCTCTTGTTTTATTAGAGAAAACGCTATTGGCTGCCATCAAAGCTTGAGATTTATCGGATAACCGATGTTTTTGAGACACTGAACACCTATTTTATACTGACTACAATACAAAGAGTTTAGGTATCTTTGATGAAAGTCCTGCCATATTAGAGTATACGAAAACAATATCCAAATTTACGGATTTTTGAATCTATAAAATTCATTCAAAAATGAAACGAATTGATCGTTTCCTAACGCCCCAGACCCTCTAGAATCCCGAATCATATTTATCGATTCTGTTGGAGTCTTTCCATATCCAAATGTTAAAACTAACGCCGTGATGATCCCTGATCGGTTTCGACCTTGCCAACAAGTGACAAGTACTCGTTTTCCCTCATTCAATTTTTTGATAGTATATGAAGCGGCTCGAATAGCGTATTGCATTTCTTTAAACGTCATCGGACTACCATCATCATTGATGAGAGCCCGGTGGATATCCAGTCCTTTATAGTAGTGATCTGGGGGCTGAAATTCGATAGCTGAAAGAATCAAACAATCAAAATCTTTACTTAAATTCACAGAATCGGTTGGAGGTGCACTCCCCATATATAGATTGTCTATTATTTTATTAGCTCCCATTACGATATAACAAGATCATAAGTCTTCCAATATTCTCTACAAGCCGTACATATTATCACTTCATGTATCGGATCAGTAATGATTGGTGTGCTGTCATTCACACAAAGTTTCAATCCACAAATTGAAGTTACTAATTCGTAATAAGAAAATGGATTATGAATTATATCTTTTCCCACACAAATATGTTTAGACAGGTATCGACTTTGATCGAAACAATAATATAATCCGTTTGGAAGAAATTCTTTATATGCCATGTTTTACATGGAAAAGAGTCGTAGTGAGGAAATGATTTTAATTCCGCGTCGGGAAGTTAAAGAAATCATAAATGTACTAGAATCCTTAGAGATAATTGTAACTGATTTAGTTAAATCTCGCGTGGACATTAGAATGATAAAGATCCGTTTAGACAAGATCCTAAGTTCATCTGACCCCGATAAGACCCCTATTGAGCCAATCAGGCTACATTCGATTAATCCCATGAAAGATGAACCTTAGGGCTTCATGGAGGGCATCTTTTCAACTAGATCCATCTTCTGTTTGAAAAGATGTCTGGCGACTTCGACAGATTCATCAGATATATCTAACCCCGGAAACTGATTGATTTCTAGAAAATGGATCCCGTCGGTTCCAACAACATAATCGATTCCAGTAATTTCAAGATCAAACTGGTCTCGAACAAGCTTCGCATGTTCGGATAATTCTTTTGGATAGTCCTCCCAAATTTCAACGTCTGCCCCGGCAGAATTTTTAATCCAACTATTTGGATTATCATATTTTATAACAAAATACTTTTCTCCAATAAATAAAACTCGACATGACTGACCGATGAAAAATGGTTCTATACTAGCAATCTCCTCCCATTTTGGGACATCTTCTTCTTTTTCAATTAAAAATTTCCCTTCTCCCCTATGTTCTTGACCGGTCTTTAAAACAAATGGAAATGGAATTTTAGGTCTTCTAAGATCTGGATACGTTGTCTTATCAGAAATACGCAAATCATAATGTTCGTTATTTCTGATATAGTCCCCGTAAGTTCCTTGAAAAACCGGATGGTTGACTAACCCACTATCAACACAGTCTTTTAAAACTTTATGTCGATCGGACATGCTCAATAGTTGTTTAGGGTCGGGCCAGCAAGGGAAATTATTGGAAATAAGAAAATTCAAATTATCGAGTTCAATATCATAATCTTCAGTTCTATGATAATATATTACGCCCTTTAGGACTTCTGAGACATTAGACCGTCTAAACCCACCTTTGGTTAATACGAGACGATTGGCACTCATCGTATGTGACCAATTTAAAGTAGAAAACACTAACTTCATGCTGACTTTGAATTCACCAGACATGAAAATGTGATTTTTGTCCATCTGGCTTACTTTACATGTACTAAGAAACTATCTCCGTTGCCTTCCGTTGGGCTCTTGATGATCTCCTGATATTAGAATGGCTCCCGTTTGGAAAAGAGTCCTCCGAAGGGCTTCCGGGCAAGATAAACTAAAACCGATCAATTTATCTTACGGAGCCATCCCTGGTTTAATTTCCGGACGGGCGTTGGACGAACATTATAAATTATATACTGGATATATTGATACTTTAAATCGAGTCGATGAAAATATCCGAGCTTGTCCAATCCCGGAAAAACATCAAGCAGACCATCCTTACAGGCTTTTGAAAGAAGCCGAGTCTTTCGCCATTGGAGGAGTACTCCTTCATGAGCTCTATTTTCAGAATTTAACAACTACCCCGAGCCACGCCTTAATTTATTTGGATATTGAAGAGGCCATATCGAATAAATGGGGGAGTATGGAGTCCTGGTGGCGGGAAATGAGGGCCACTGCTCTAATGGCTCGAGGATGGGCAGTTTTAGGGGCTTGCGAAATCGATCCGACTGACCTCCGAGTTTTCATGCTTGATAGTCATAACGTTGGAGCGATGTTCGGATATTCACCTATCGCTGTAATAGATTGTTTTGAGCACTCTTATTGGATGGATCACGGGACAGATCGTGAAACGTATTTGGATAGAACGTTCAAAGCATTGGATATACTTGAAATAAATAAGCGTTACATAGAAATTATGAACGCGGCAACTGCCCGCAAATAACTCTCATCCTTTCAAGTCTTTTCAAGGCTTTCATTCGCCTTAAAACTTTCGGATCTGAAGAGTGTACTCCACAAAGTTTTTGAAAAATCATAGTTTCTGGAACCTGATATTTATCAGCTAAAAGAGTTATTTGCATAAATGTTAAAGGAAGCATGATGTGGACCCCGGGGCATCCCTTTCCGGCTGAAATATGTACGCACGCTCCTTCATTTTGATTATCATGCATACAAACTAATGCTTCTGCAGCATCATAGGTCCCTTCAACTATTTTAATTTCTTCTTCATTTAGAACTCTTCCTGAAATAGCTAATAACCAAACCGGTCTCCATTTTTTAGTAAATATTTTTAAATCTTCAGGTATTGAAATCTTTGATAATTCGTCAACATAAGAATGGATAGTTATACTTCTTCCTTCTTCGTCGTCTTGTCCCTCTTCAGGGACAATAGGAAGTTCCAAAACCGTTGTATTACACTTCATCATGACTTGATTAACTCTGAAGTAAAATGGTTATCTAATATTTCAAACACATGACTTGATGTTAAACTTTCTAATTTAATTTTACGGGTAATTGCCTTACCATCAAACACTGATAACGTGCTACTTATTTTAATTAAACTAACGACATTGTAACTATAATTGTAGTTATGATTCTGAGAAAAACTCAAACTCAAAAGGAAATCGTCATTTTCATATTTGAAATTTATTGAATATGGAAGTTGTCTTAGTGCACAATATTTAAATTGTGGTATAGATTTTTCAATTTCTCTACGGGATTTTTCGTTTTTGTCCATTAAAATGTCTTTTGTCCAAAGAATGTTGCAAGACCTATTACTGAAAATACTGATATTGCCAAATCCGCTACATACGATCCACTATGGACCGTGATTGGACGATAGTACATTACAATAGGTATAGCTACCCAATAACTAACACAAAACGGGCACCTGATTAGCGACCCGAAAAATTTATTTTTTCCTTCCACCCATTTTCTGAGCCCTTCAGTAAGAGATGCACTAGCCAAAGTCATAGATATAACGGAAACCGTTATTGAAAGAAATGCTACAGTAATCAAATTTTCCTTCATACACTACTTTACATTTCTTTTTTAATGATAAATGCTATGTATGAACATAGCAATAGTTAATGAATCCGAAGATATGAGGAGAGAACATAAGGCCATGAGCCTTATGACCAAAGCTTGTGATATTCAACTAAGAAAACACGCTTCTATAGCGTATGATACGAAACCCGGATCAGTTAAATTATTTGATAGTATTGAAAAAATTCCAAAAAATTACTATGTGATAGCAGTTATTGATAATCCGGATGAAGCCCAAGCTTTAGGATATCATTTTGAAACTCCTGATGGGCGTCCATATGGAAAAGTTTTTACGAATCCGATTTTAGATAACGGGGGTACTATTTTCGAATCTGCGAATAGTATCTCATGTACTCTCTCGCACGAAATTCTTGAACTTTGGTGGGACCCGCAAGTAAATATTTGGTATGAAGGACCTGACGGAAATCTTTATTCTGGAGAACTTTGTGATTCAGTTGAATCCGACGCTTATCCGATTAAAGTTCAAGGAAAAGATATTTTAGTTTCAAATTTCGTTTTGCCTCCATTTTTTGATGCAAACCCTGAAAAAGGTGCAAAGTTTGATTGGTTAGGGAAATTAAAAAAGCCGTTTACTATGACTGAAGGTGGGTATATGGTTATAAAAGGTCCTCGTGGAGGAACTAAAGAAGTTTATGCAAAAAAGTACCCTGAATATAAGAAGGATGGGAAAAAACATCCAGCTGCAAGAACTGCTAGGAGACATGGACGATGATAAGAATTATAAACCACGGGATAAATTTAATCCAATCTAAAATCCGTGAAAAAAAGAAATCAAAAGAAAGATCTCCTGAGTGGAATAGAGTCCGGGACCGTTTTCTTAAAGAAAAACCTTTCTGTGCTTCTTGTGGTGGGAAGAAAGAACTCCAAGTTCATCATATAGAGCCGTTCCATGTGAGACCGGATTTAGAACTCGATTATTCTAATTTGGTTGTTCTTTGTATGGGAAGATGGGATTGTCACATTAAAATAGGACATGGTTCATCTTTTAAATTCTTCAACAAAGATGTTATTCCAAATGCAACTGAAATTAAAAATGATCCGAAATCAAGACATAGGATTGAAAAAGCCGCAAAATTAGCAAGAATCAAAATGGCCTAAATTCCCATCACGTCCATGACTCTGTACAGTTTGCACTGATTATTATCATGATCTTTTAAAGTTTTGAATTTACGGTTGCATTTAAAACATTCAAATTCTTTTTCTTCAGGTTTAAGTGTTAATTTCTTATAAATATCTGAATTAACATTCAATCTGTAAACTAAATTATCCCAGTCTTTAAATGCTTTTGAAGTCTTCTCATCAAGTTTTTTAAAAACTTTCTTTTCATAATTTCCAACTCTTGTTCGTCTAAGAAGAGTCATGGGTTTTACCCATTCATTTCCATCCCATCTATTTGAAGTTGTGGCCCATGAATCGCAAGGAATATTTGGAGAAGTAACAAGTTCTCCCAATTTAGGGGTGAATTTATTTGGGCCTGAGATAAGACCGATCTTTTTAAGATAACCAAAAGCTTGGCCGCACTCACTTTCAGTTAGATCAAGTGAGAGAATCAGTCTTTCTTTCATGAAATCGTAATTATCGTTTATGAAAAGTGACTGATTCTCTTCTTTAGATACTTCAATGAGAAAATCTTGAATCCGCCTCCAGGCAGGAGGCTTCCAAGAACCAAATCTCTCTCTCTTTTTTGGTTCTCGTATCATGCTTCAATTATTTCTCGAGTTTTGATAAGATCTGAACATTTGCAGTCGTGAGAACATATGCCAAATGGATGATCTTGATATAAATGACCACAATCACATTCCTGCATCATTAGCTGACTTGCAAGTTGTTCAGTCTCAGCTAAAACATAACCGATATTTCTATAAGTTCCTCTAATCGGATCTTCAAATGCTTTTACTCCTGATGTCAAGAGTCCTGACATACCCGGGATGCAATCTCCTGAATGAGCGCAATCGAATCCAAAATACCAAACTTTATTTCCGTTTTTTAGATGATGCTCTCTATCAGAGTACTGATAGCTAGAAAAAGTTAAACCTCCGTGTGCTTGACATTCAACTTCGTCATAGCCTTTTTCGTATGAAGGATGACCTTGATAAACACCAGCATACCCACATAAAGACTCGAGACTATTCCGGACAATAGCACATATTGAGTTTTTAAATTCCCATTCAACCATATCAGGCTCTGAGTCCCAAGGTCCTGGAGGGATTTTAATCCCTGAATTTTTGACCCTGTTTTTATTGAATATGCGAAGCATAATAGTTTAATACGAAAAGTGTTAAATTATTTTCGATCGGTCTCATTAATTATGGCTTCAGCCGCAGCTTCCCATTTTTCTTTGATATCTGGACGAAGTTCTTCCCACTGAGGCATTGGTTTTCCATCCCAAGCTTTCCAATCAGCTTTCGCCCCATAAGCTTCATATCCAACACGCGCGAGTGAAGGAATGTTTAATGATGACATTTCAAATATTACACTCCAATTTTATACGCTAAATTTCGACTAGAAATTTTTGCTTTAACTTCAGGTCTAGCATGAGAAATTTTTATAGCAGCAGATAGTGTCATAAAAGGACTAACTGTCTAAAACTTCCCAAGCCGCGAATTCTTCAAATGTTACAATCTCTAAGTCACGGTGTGAAATATGAAAATATCCTGTTTTCTTATCAGAAAATTGAACTCCGAGCAAAACACTGTATCCAGATATTTGAAACTCATGAACTTGCCCGTAATTTCCAATAAATTCAGGACGAATGTTTCCCGTTTCAAATACGACTTTTACATAATCCCCGATATTTATTACTTTATTATTTATATCATGAAAGAATTGTTCATTGTACTTAGCAAATTTCTCCCAGCTAAATGGCTCATTTAAATTTTTTTGTATTTGTTTAGCAAAACGAAGCGGATCATCTGAATCTGGTTCAGATCGAATCCAGTCCAAAAATTTCTTAAAAAGTTTCAAGATTCTAAAATAAACCTTGTTTTATGTTCTTCGCACGATTCTAAAGGAGTAGAATCCGGAACTCGAGCGTCCCGAATTGTTATTGCTAAAGATGGAATTTCCATTCTACATTTTAAACAAACAAATGCTTTTTCAAGTGATTCAATGTTTAAATCAGAATAAATTTTTCTGTTTTTTTTCTTTATCGGAGTCCAACAAGTCGCAAAAACATGGCCCCCGAAATCATCTATTTTTTCAAGTGGATGAAGTTTAACCTGAGTCTTAATAGAAAGATCCCCATGAATAGTTCTTTCATCATAATTACTCATTGAATTTTGAATCGCTTTTGTTGTCAACTTTCTAATTTTTTTCATATTAACTATTAACAACATCCTCTGTGTTCAAATCATCAATAAAGAACTGATATGACCCAAATCTATAGTCGTTCGTACACCAATTAATAACTTCTTCTTTATTTTTAAACTGAACCATTATTCTATGACTAACATCAGTCACTTGGTTATATCTAGAAACTATATAAACACTTACATATTCAGTGTCTTTGGTGCTTTCAGGGTTATAATCGGGTCCAAAATCAATTGCATAACAAATTTTTTCTTCAAAAGACAGAAGAAATTTTCTTGCATAAGGAAAACTATCAAGATCTATCGTAAAGGGGGAGCAATTTTTCTCAATCATCTCTTTGAAAAATTGAAGTTTTGTTTTAATTATTCTTGCTTGTTCTTTATTAAGACGAACAAATTCTGAAATCCCGGAAGCTTTCGTTTTGAGAAAATTTCTTCTTCTATTTCTACTTCTTCTATTTTCAAGATAAATTTTTGGGACCCGAAGTTCCTGGTATTTGTCATTTCTTAGTTTTAGAATAGAAATCTTTGAAAAAATATTTCTAGTCTTTTCTTGTGTTTCATTATATTTTTCGATCCAATATTCGAGATTTTTCATTTAAATTATAGGACTGGGCCTTATTATCTATTCTCCCAGGCCCAAGGGAGTACCAATCCTTCTTAGCAAATTAGTCGATTGGCGTCTAAATTAATGAGTTAACGTTCTTGCAGACGCTTAGTACCGAAGCACTAAGAACCAAATTTACATCAATAAAAGGTAAACTTACGATTCCGAAGATTTCGATGCAACCCCAGACAGTTTACTCATAAGAGTGGCTGCAAGACCATCGAGACTTCCGCCTCCGCTACCAACAACAAGGATTTGCGGCATGATCTGGACTTTCCCATCCGCAATGGCCTTCACAACATTGACGAGGGCGGTAGCTTCAGCTCCAAGAGCGTCCTTTTGGCTATTGAAGGCGACGCCTTCAGCCTTACCTACCGCAGTGATTCTCGCGGCTTCAGCCTCGCCAGTCGTCTTCGTGTAATAAGCGGCACCATCAGCCTCTTTCTTCTTCGCGTCGGCGGTGTGTTGGGCAATTTCGATACCGACCTTGGCAGCAGCTAGGTCCTTCTGCTTATCGGCGGTACCACGGGCGGCTTCCATTTCTATACGGCGATCTTCGGCCTTCTTCTCCTCGTCAAGCATCTTCACCTTCTGGGTGGCGAGCTCGCGTTGGGTGAGAACATCGACGAGGGACTGTGGAAGGACGACGTTCTGAATGTACGCGCCACGGCACTCGACACCGTAATCGGACAATTTGGAACGAATATGGGCATCCGCGGCCTCTTGGACCTTCTGGCGAGTTTCGATGAACTCCGTTGCCCGCATTGACTGCACCTTGTCACGGAAGTGATTCCCGACTGCTGGCCGCATTACCTCAGTGACGAGCTTCTTGACTGATCCAACGCTGGATATAACCTCAGGAGCCCTGGTGTCCGGAATATGAATTTGAACCTGGAGATCTATGATGAACTCGAATCCTTCACAACTCTTGGCATCGATCGGGTTCAAATCTTCATCAAGACCGTGATCTCCATTCCTTTTGCTCCAGTTCAGAGTCATGATGGAGGTCGGGACAATTTCGGGATTGAACACGTGCGGATTTAGAGCATACTTGCCGGTTCTGAGAGATTCTCGCCAAATACCGCGACGACCGGGACGAACGAGCATCCCAAATTTGAAGGCATCCCCGGAGACGTCTTGAGTTGCCATACCAACATATGACTTGATGACAGCGACCTGTCCTTGCTCGACTACGAGCATCGGAGCGACTTCGAGAGATACGAGGAAGGGGTTCAGGGCGTATTCGCCGCAAAGCAAGACGTCATACTGGAGACCGATACAACCTCCGGCATCCAAGAAAGCTTGATAGTCTTGAAAGTTATTATGCTTATCATTCTGACTTGAGAGAAGAGCTTCGATGATAGCAGCGTCCTTTTGATCCTGAATGGATTCGATATCAGCGAAGCCGCCGAGACGGCACGCGATGGCATCGGCGGGAAGTGGCGGTCCCTCATTGGTCTTCACAATGCCAACTTGGTCCATGGGGACGCGCTTGAGCTGGAAGTCTTCCGACTTAAGGCCGAATGAGGCAACCTTGAGATCTCTATCACGCGCAAGTCTTGCATACTCCTCGATGACGGGGAAACCGAAGACGTTGGAAGCGGTCAAGACGAGGAAGGCGACAGGATGAACAGGGATGACGGTCCCGGGCGGTAGAACCTGGCGTTGGACACCTTTTTGTCCGCCACCTTTAAGGAAAGCCTGAATGTCCGTGAATTGTCCGAACTCCGATTTGTAAACGCCAGACTTCCAACCGGCCTCAAGTGGGAGACCAATCTGGGAAATTACGACACCAATCTGTCCTGATGGGATTTGAACCCAGGCATGCTTTTCCACACTGCTCAATGGCCAGAGGCAGAAACGGACCCCTGGCATCAAGAGGTCAAGCTGGAATCCTGCTTCTCCGGCAAAGGAAATCGGATTCCCAGGATCTGTCTTCGCCGTACCCATCCTCCGGTTCACAAGCCCAACTTCAGTTGGTCCAATAAGATAAACCGATTTCAGAAAGATTAAAATAATCACCGCAGTAGCCATTGCAGGCGCTATGTATTGTGAATACTCAGCAAAAATGTTCATCATGTTCATTGTTTTCAGTTTTCTGTCTTTGTTTGGGTTTCAGTCACTTAGAACCAATTTACATCTGATTCTATATCATGAATATTAGTGAACCCGCCGAGGGTAGCCTCCCCGGCGGGTTCGTTTGTCGTCTTCTGCGTAGCATCCACGACGTTTAAAATGTGGAATCAGATTTTACGTTGAGCGCCTTACGGTTGGGCCACGTCCCAGCTATGAATCATAGAATGACTTTGGTTCATAGCTGGGACGCTGGGAGTTGAACCCAGATCTCTCTCCATGGTTCCACACTGTTTGATTGAATGCTTGACGACAATTGATGAGTCTGGAGTGATAATTTCAAATTGGACCGTGTGCGCCTTTACCATTTGGCCACCCCCGAACTAAACAAGCATTTGACCGTATTTGTTTAGTTCGGGGGGCTTGACTCGAACAAGCAATGGGCTTTCGCCCACACACAAATCCTATTCAGTTTCTCGTTTCAATTTGAGTTTGAGTTTGCACTCAAAATTACCTTACATTTGTAAGGGTTTAGTTGTTTGCGAAGAGAAAATTGAAAACAGAACTTCCAATTTTCTGATCTTCAGCCTCAATCGAGTTCGCTTCCTCACGGGCGAACTTAACCGCCTTCTGGAGCTTCTCCACTCGGACGACAAGCTCGTTCACACGCTTCGCAGGAAGAGCCCCAGAGAACTTGATTTGAGTCCAGTTCCCAACGACAATATCCTCATGAACAACGTCAACTTGAGCCGGATGTTCTTTGGTTGCCTCATACTTGACGAATGCACGTGGAATCTTCTTCGTCTTGGTTGTTTGAGTAGGCTCAGAAGTCCAAGAATCCGAATTTGGATCGAATTTCCAACTCTCCGATGCATCGAGCGTTGGAAGCTTCTTGACGAACGTCATCATATCCACCAATTGCTTCTCCAAGAAAAGCAAATATGTGACAGGAACGTTCGAAAGAAGTTTCTTCCCATCAACAACGACGTCCGCTGATGCCTTGCAGTTCGTCCAATCCTTAGTGGCCACAATATCAAAATAGCCAGATAATATGTCGGCCGTTTTGCGAATGATAGATTCAGCGTTTGCCTGAATCTGAACCTTCTCTGGTGCAAATTTTTCACCAGCATCGTCAAGAGGCTGGTAAGTTCTAGTCAAACCCGTAAATGATGCGGGTTTCTGAAGCTCATGATGAGATTCAGAAAGTTCCTGGAAAGAACGGGTCTTCAGTCCCTTTTCAACAGCAATGATTTGGTTCGCTTTTGCCATGGGGGTCACTTCTCTTTCTAGTTTGGGTTTCAGTCTCAGATTCGTTTCAAATTTACACTTAAAACATGTTATTCTTGAAAACCGAAGATTGCTTCATAAGTACGTGCAAAATTCTCTAGAGAATCTTTATCAGAGTTAGGAACATTCATGGCAAAAGCTCTCATGAGGGGAGCATCCCCATATTTCATCACAACATAAGCAAGCTTTTTAGTGTTAGCCCCAGGAACGTTCATGGCAAAGTGATATGCAGCTATTGCATCGTGTGAATTTATTACTATCCTTTGAAGTTTTTTAATATCAATATCTCGACTGTTCCATCTAGTGGCAAAAACAGCCGCTGCATGACCTATAGACGTCAGATGTTTTTTCGCATATATATACCTAGGGGCCCAATATTGATCAGGGTCATTACCGGAGAGAATTTGAAGGTACCATTTCTTTATTCTCTTAGTCATTTTTGGGCGAGACATAGGTGATCTCCAGAACTAAATTGAAATAGATTATTAATCAAGAGAGATAAGTATGAGTGATATATCCAAGCGAGTAGCCGCCCGTTACATAAAAGCCCATCAAGGTGAAGAACCCCATGATGAGGCATTGGAACATATGGGACAGCAAGAACAACAAGCTATTCCTAAATCCGACACTGGGAAATCTATGGTAAAGGGTATGCTAGAAAAAGCCATGGAAGCCTTTGAAAAAGGCGACGATGCTAAATTCAAATCGATAATCACTAAAATTAGTGAACATCCGTAATATCGTCACTCAGTTTGATTTGCGGATGGGGTGAGATTCGAACTCACGGAACCCTTGCAGGTTCGTCGGTTTTCAAAACCGATTCCTTCGGCCACTCGGACACCCATCCAATCCGATTTTACCAGCCCTACGACTCGTTATCTACAGTTAGATAACGAGGTATCACTCGTTCTCGTTCTTCTCTTTAAGTTGCTTAAGACGCTGCCAAGTATTATCGGTCAGGACCGTAGAAATCAAGTTCTTAGCGGCCGAATGGGCCTCCAAAAGCATCTTGCCCATCGGGGCCTGTCCAAGTTCCTTGCGATCCACCTTCTTAATCTTCCGAGAGAGTTTCTCGGCACTACTGAAGATGCGGTTCTGATGGGGAATCACATCATTGTGCATAGCGTCAGCCGCCCCGGTAGTAGCCCGAACTCCAATCTTTCTCTTTGACTCGAGACCCTTACCATAATCATCCCAAAGAGTCTCCCTGGCCTTCGCGACAGAGTGTTTAATGAGCTCCAGTTGATTCTTCTTCGGAATCACCGTGTCGGAATTCTTGAATATTGCCTTTGCGGCATCTTGATAAGTAAAGAAATCGAGAGGAGCCTTATTAGCCCCCTCATTCAGAAAATGGGCTAGCCTCTTGAAAACGGGGAATTTTCCGGTTGGAGGCTTGTATCCGTTAACTATTGATTGGACTCTTCTGTTTATCATTTGGACGTTCCATTCCTTCTATTTTTTACACGCAACAATTGGAAATTTACATCGAAACCGATTATATTACTTCTGACCATTTTGTTGGACATATTCTTCTATTAATCTATAGGCAGATACGACCTCTTTAAATTTCCATTCCATATCAGGCCCATGGATATCTGGGTGTGAATCTTTAGCCAATTTCCTGAAATTCTTTTTAACTTCATCCATATTATATGGAGATTTCACACCAATGATAGAACAAGCTTCTTCAATTTCAGATTTTCTTATGTTTTTAACTAATGGGGTTTTTGCTTTAGCCTTGTTTATTTTAGATCCATAATCTCGGATTAAAATCTCTATATCAATAATAAACTCTGAAATGATTCCATATTTTAAAATTTCGTCTACTTCTGCAGTCTCGTTTTTGATAAATTCAATCATAGTAGCTTTGAACGAGTTCCATTCATTTGGAACTTCCCTATCAGTTTCAACTTCTCGAACTTTAGAGTTCACTCCAATATTTTTCCTAAAATATTTTCCTTCTTTGGTTTTTGAAAGAAAACCAATTTTTTCATAGTTATTTATTTCTATTTTAATAATTTCAGAAAGAGACGAATTGATATCAGATTTTTCTTTAGCCTTTTTAAGTATATTTTTAGCTATGCTAACAGGATAATTTTCCTTATCAACTTTTTTCCAAAGTTCACTGACATCTTCTCCTGACAGAAATAAAAACTGCCGATTTCTGATACCGAACGCACTGATATTTAATACTGACGCTAAAGAACGGGCCATTCCTTCCTTATGAGAATTTATTTTGAATTCTACGCGCTTTCGCCAAATTTTATCTTCTATTTTGGCTTTTTCAAATTCAGTTTTAGAACTCTTCCATTCATTAATTAAATCATCTAAATTACTCGATTCAATTTTTATCTCTTCAATTTTTATCTCTTCAATTTTAGATTGTTTAATATTTAATTTTAAATCATTTTGTTTCTTTTCTCGTCTTTTTCTTGCGTTAATTCGAGCTCGATTAGAAGAAATAGGTTCTTCCTTCTTCATATGCTTCATTATCACATAAGTTACTTCTTCATACGAACCTCTTGCGTGAGAAACACATTCTTTAATCAAACCGTTTTTAATTTTTTCGTCAAAAACTTCTTGAAAAACTATTTCCAATGATTTTTCTTCTGTTATTCGTTTTTTTGCTTCTTCTAATAAACTGAAAACAGTTCCGAGAGAAAAACGTTTCTTGTCAAGAAAATCCCATATCGATTCGATATCGATTAATTTCAAAGATTTACGGAAACGAACATCTTTATATCCAGTATCAAGAAACACATACATTTCTATATCAGGAACTCCATACTCATTTCTTAGAGTTTCCTCTAAAATAGCTTTTTCTTTGTGAGATTTCGATAGTTTATGAAGTTCTTCTATCAATTTTATGTTTTCTAATTTATTTTTATGAACTTCCTTACCTTTCTCAGTTAATTTATATAGGTCCCCACTCTTTTCAATCAAATTTTGTTCAATCAAATCATTTGAAAAAGAATGTGGTACTCCACCGTAATGATTGGAACCACTCCATTCAGAAGTGGATCGGCTTAAATGATCTATCCACTTATAATGATTAGCTATTAAATTTCCCATTATTTCTTTTCTAGTTTTTCAATTTTCATATTTTGATCATTAACTAATTTTTTCAAATCTTTGATTTGTGATTTGAAATCTTCCATAACTCCTAGTAATTCTGACATGAATTTCTCAATCGAAGATGGTTCAGCTTGATCTTTGATAGGTGACATTACATTTTCAAGCTCTTGGATAGCACGTATTTTTTCTTCTTCAGATATTTCGTCACCAATTTTATGTTCATAATCTGGGAAACAAACCTCAATCAGCTTTTCTCTATCAAGAAGGGTTGAAATATTTTCCTTATTACCCATCCATTTCGTTGATCTTCGATCCCCGACTTTTTCTAAATAATCGAAATCACGCAAGTTTCTTAATATTTTTTGTTGTCTAAAATTAGGTATGTAACCCCTTCTAAATAAAAAAGATCTTTCATAAGAATTGTTTGTAGAACTGAGAAGTTTGATAACTTCCATCATTTCATCTACGGCCTGATCCTGGGCCGATTTAACTATCTGTTCTTGATCATATCGTTTTGTTAAGTGCTCCGGCCCAGAATATAGAGGATTTAGAATAACATCGATATGATCAAGAAGTTCTTGAGGATGGTCCAATTTCATGACCGGCGGAGGTTCCGGAAGTTTTGAGGATTCGATCAAATCGAATGGATTATCATTCCCGTCTTTGAATAACTCATGGTATTCAACTGCGCTCTTAACGATTTTTTCTAATTCCATATAATTTTTTTCTTTAATTTTTTGACAAATATCGAGTATCTTCTTCCTTTGAATTGAAAGAAGAACAATTGAATTATCATCATTCTTAGCAAACTGAATTAAATTTGCATCGTGAAGAGCAAACAAAAAAGATATATTATAATTTGTTTCGATTTCTTCAAATCCATGAAATGGTTCTTTAGATATATCAGTATCTGAACCTACAATAACACTACTTAAGTATGATAAGGTGTTTTCATATATAATAGCAACATCATCAATTTCTGCTTCATCATGGAGTTTGGTTAAAATACTGGGCACGGGTTCCGGAACTGGCATGGGTTCCGGAATCGGCACTGGCATGGGTTCCGGCACTGGCATGGGTTCCGGCACTGACATGGGTTCCGGCACTGACATGGGTTCCGGCACCGACACGGATTCCGGCACTTTCGCATGTATTTTAACCAAATCAATTACTTTATAAAAACAACGTTCTTTTTCATTTTTTCTATACTTAAGCTGCTTCAGAATTGAAGAAATTATTTTTGCTTCTCTGCTTCCTAATTCATCTTCTTTATAATTGAAAACATCAATAAATACTTCTTTGATGAAAACCGGGTCTTTTTCGTTTTTCTTATCAAGGTACGATTTGATTTTCTCAATATTTGAAGAATAATCTTTAGAATTCATTATCCCTTCTTTTCTCAATCTAAAAAATTCTTTTAAAGAAACTGATTTAATTTCTTCGAAAAAATTTTGATCAAAATCATATGCAATTTTTGTGCAATTTTCACATGCGCATTCGTATTGTGGATAACCAGGCCTAAATCTATTAAGGGATTCGACGGTCCACTTCCAATAATTTACTGCTGGCGCTTTTTTGCAGTTGTCACATATTGCTAATTCTGTTGATGATTTCACTTCTTTCGATAATGATTTTAATTTCACGAGTCTACTATCAATGATTTTTAATTCATTTTTAATTTCGTCTCTTTCTTTTTCCTTTTCAAGAAGCTCGGTTTTCTCATCTACTGTAAAATTAGACGACATTCTAATCCAGCGTTCTCGCGTCGGCGTATGATTGTTCGCGAGAATTTTCGAAAAATTTTCATCAGGTAACACATTGGTTGTTTTTAACGAAACGATTTTAGCAATTTTAGATATTTCGTTAAAATCGAATTCTGGGCCTCTTGGTGGAAAATTTTCGCGATAATGACCGCTGGATAAATATGTTTCTAAAACGGATTTAGAAACAACCATTAAATGATCTATTGGTTGTGGTTTTCCAGATCTATACTTTTTTATGTTCTTTTTTATTAAATTTTTTTCTGTTTCAGGAATAGAGAATGTTGAATTAAATTCTTTAACTTCTATTACTTTAACTATCCCATTACTAATTAAACTTTTTAGAATTGCAATTCTAAAAAGTATTTTCATAAACACATCGTCAATTAAGCCGGTTTCGTTAATAATTGAATTATCAATAGGTATATTTATCCCTATTGATTCATGACTGAATTCTTTTTCTTGCTTTACAAGAAGCTCTAAAAATTCGACACAATCTGATCTAGTCGGATCCATTCGAGTATTGATACTTCCTTATGATTGAAATTTACAATTCATGGCGGAGCGCATAGGTTCCGACCCCAATACCTGTGAAGGTACGATCTGATTAGCAATCAGTCCTAGCCCCGCCTAGTTTACGCTCCATGTTTGTTCAGAGGCGGAAGGCGGAGGTATCGATCCCCATGCCAATGAAGGCACGACCTGTTTTCGAGGCAGCTTAGTCCCTGACTAATTCACCTTCCATTAGTGGGTCAATGGAGAGTACCAAAGGGCCCGAAGGCCCTTTGTTTGCCGTCTTACGATAGGCAACACCCACTGACCCGGCGGAGAGCAGAGAAATCGAATCCCATACCCTTTCAGGTACTCATCGCTTTCCAAGCGAGCCTAGGCCCAGCCTAGTTTACTCTCCAATTTAATTAGTCGATCCGAAATAACGATTCTTCTTTAAAGAATTCTCAGGGTCTTTCTTATCCAATCTTCTTCGATTTCGAACAGCGATTTTCTTATTAGTCTTTCTCATGCCCGAACATCGTTCATGAGGAGAGATTTTCTCGGATCTTTTCATGATCTCATGAATACCGTAGTATCGAATTCATCTTGAGTTATTTCTTTCCAATCAGCTTGTTCATAAAATTCACCGTGTTCCTCACATGAACACGCAATAGAATGATTACGAAATATCCAAAATTTAAAGGCCGGTTTATTACATGGGTTTACATATTCTGATTCATCAGATTCAGGAAAAAATATACAAACCCGATTCAAACAATATTTTAAACTTACGTCTATCATCTAGTTTGAGGAACGGGTTCCATAAGTTTCTTCCATAAACTAAATTTATGACGATCCCTTTCAGGTACACCATTCCGTTTATGTGGTTTGCAAAGCAAACAACCTGAACGACTCATCTTCGGACGCTTACGTTTATGATTTGCCAATCTAACCTCCAGGGTCAAGCCTGTTTGGGGTGAGTTCCTGGAGGTTAGATTTAGCGTTGTTCATGATTTCAAATCCCGACAAGATTGTTACTGCAGAACCCATTCCACTCTTCAGGGATGTTCTCCATTTCGAGAATTGGAGAAGCATTTGGGAGGGATTTCGGTTTTACGGGTTCATTCAAAGGATATATTCCCCATTCGTCCGGGGTTCTATTTCCTTTGATTGTGTTGCAATCTTTGCAAGAGGTGACGATGTTATCCCACGACGTACGTCCACCTTGGGCGCGAGGTATCATATGGTCGTATGTTAGCTTGGACATGGGAAACTTCACGCTGCAATACTGGCAACAAAATTTGTCACGAGTATATACGTTTATCCTCGAAAACTTTATTCCGTTCTTCCGCTTATTCGTATCCCGACGAATACGAATAACCGCAGGCATCTTCATCGAAATTGATGGAGAACGGATTTCCTCCTTATACTCGGCCATTACGTCGGCCTTGTTCAAATACATGAGGCGGATAGCCGACTCCCAAGGAATTATCTTTGTTGGGACGTACCAGCTGTTTAACAAAAGCGTCTTCGAGGACATGAGTGTACCCTACTGTTTATGTTTCATCATGACTCCAAACATACACTATGTATGTTAAAATTTACGTCTGTGGCTCCACCCGGACTCGAACCGGGACGCCCTTACGGGCAAAAGATTTTGAATCTTTCGCGTCTGCCATTCCGCCAAGGAGCCGAACTAAGCTTCAACGACGTCTTTTGTTAGACTCTCTTCATATACCCTCAGGATAGTCTCGTTTGGTATATTATAACTAATAATATTTCGAAAATAGTTACCAAGCTCTATGAGTGTTTGATTATATAACGCTTTCTTGAATAACTCCTTCCATTGAGGTTCAAGTTTTTTCCAGTCAATGAGTTTGTTCATTTCTTCATCATCATAATTAGAAAATCCATCTTTAAAATCACTAAATTCATAATTCGTAGTTTCTTCAACACCGTCGGTTTGAGACCGAATTAAAAATCCTGTCCTTATCTGAAAAAACTCATCGTTCTCAACAGTAGTTCTAATTTCTAAACCAGTGTCCCCTTTAACAATTGATATGTTAGTAACATTCATTTCTCGAATAAAGTTACCCTGAAACAAGGTACTTTTTGAGTTTAAACTTCTCCAATCCAATTCAGTTTTCATAGTCGGCACACTGTGAATCGAACACAGACTTTCGGTTTATCAGACCGACGTCCAGAAACCACTAGACTATGCGCCGGGTGCACCAAGAGGGACTTGAACCCCCACGCCTTGCGGCAGCGGAACCTAAATCCGCAGCGTCTGCCATTCCGCCACTGGTGCGTTTCAACAGTCAAGGAGTTCTTTGACACTCCACTCTCTCCCATGTTTTTCAAGAGCTTCACGGAGTTTTTGTGCGTCTTCATTTAAAATTTTTCTCTTCCATCTAAAAACCGCAAGGTTTCCGATGGCCAATTTTTCTTGAAAACCCCATCCCAAACCGTCAGGAAGAATCGGGTCGCAAGTTTCAATCCCTCCAGGCTTCAAGGATGAAGTGGTTTCAGTATACTCATATTCAATTTCTTCGTCCATTTCCATGATTGTAATTTACATCATGGAAATCGTAGTTTACGAACAAGAAGCTAAATATGCAAGTCCTTTTCGCCCAGCAGGAGCACCGGAGCAACCGTTTTGGGCAATAATCGCATCGAACCCACAAATGAGAACTAGTGGGAGTACTGAAAAAGAAGCAGTAGAAAAATTAAAACATTTAATCCGAGAACATCTTCATGGATATGAATCATATAAAGTTATAAATATTTCAACCGAAGACATTATGAACGGCATATAATACTTTACATTAATCAAGCTTTAACTGATGAAGTCGTTAGTTCATGAATAAATATTTTTGTGTGACTTGTAGTAAACAACCAGTTACCCAGTATATTTTACTTAAAAATAGTGATAATCAAGTAGTATTAACTCTTTGTAAAGAACATGAAAAATCTTTAGATTATATTAGAGATAGATATGAGAATCCACAGATTTTAACTGAAGAAGAATACGAGACTTGGGATCTTCTTTATAATTAGTGCGCGGGACAGGATTTGAACCTGCGACACCCTGGGTGTAGGCCAAGTGCTCTACCGCTGAGCTACCCGCGCATGGTGGCGATGGAGAGTTCTGCCCTCTCTCAGTTAAACATATGAAGTTTACCGTTCTCTTGAATCACCGCCTTTCTTAAGACCACTCATGTTCCAGTTCAATAACACGACGAGCAAGAGAAATTATTGCATCCTGATAAGCTTTCATCGTTGTCGAGGCAAGAGGATCTAGTGGAGCTTCAAACACAGGGAGGTCTTTATCGATTTCTCGAGCTTTTTGATAAGCCCCTCGAAGATCGGTCGATTGGTTTATCTTTTCATATCTTGATTCGTACATATCATCCCTTTCTTACAATGTAAAAAGATGTTGAAGTCGTCCGTATTTCAATATTTTCGGACACTGCTCGCACAACTTTTCCAGTCCCTGTATGTGATTTTACAATTGTTTTAGCTTCTTCTTCAGAGTCAACGCTTTTTTCTTTTTTCCAAAAACCGGATCGAATTATTTTCTTGTTCTCATCTCGGACCGGCGGAATCCATGATTCGACTTTAAACACTAAACTAGATTACACTAAAACTGGTTGGGGACCCTGCACTCGCAGCAGGCGATTTTGAGTTTATGAGACTCATGAGCCGCTCTTGCTCCATGTCCCCGGCGTCCCTCCCAGGACTCAAACCTGGAATTGCAAGTTTCGAAGACTTGTGCCTTATTCAGTTAGGCTAGAGGGACAAAACTTCTGCTGTTTTTGCTTCTTCTTTAGATATTAGAAATTCGTCGTATGTGCGGTTTAAACGATGCTCTTTGCATCTACAATATAAATAATTTTGTGAAATTAAATAATAAATTTCAGATTTGTTTGTGCATTGATCAGTCGAGTCATGAGCTGCAAATTGACATCGTTCAATACTGAGATCGAAATCCGTTTTATACTCAATACTCATGATTCAATCACTTCATAAGTTTTAGCTTCTTCTTCAGAAACTAAAAACGGATCATATAAATCATCCTTTAAAGGATGCTCTTTACATCTACAAGTTAAAAGTCCTCCAGGATGAATATAACAAAGTTCAGATTTGTTTTCACATCTTTTCAATTTTGAAACCACTAATGCACCCGGTTCTGACGGTTTGACGCTAACATCAACCATGAATGTAAACCCGCATTGTGGATCAAAAATTTTATGAATAGCAGAACCAGTCATGAATTTATTAATTCTAAAGTTGAAAAAATATCACGAATGTCGTTTAAAAATTCTTGCCAAAATGGATTTTTAAGGATTGAATTCTGATGATCAATTGATTTGTACCCATGAGGGACGACTTCAAAACAAAGCCTTTCCGCTTCACTAAATCCAATTGTTTCTTTCTGAGAGTGCCAATACGTTCCATTTTTACCCGGGTCATACTGAAAAATTAGTTTAATTTTGTTCCTGCCTTTTTCATGAAGGTTTATTAAATTAACAATCAATATGTGGTGACTCCTGTCACCTATACTCGTATCAGATATGTGACCGACGAGTTTATATCCTTTTAAAAATGGAATTTCTCGTTCTATTAAAATTTTTCTTAACATAAATTTGTACGGACTAACCACTGATTATATCATCGCATTTCATAAGATTCATGAGTAATACTGGACCAAGCAATTCTTTCCCAGGAAAATCTAAATCGTAATTTACTTCAAAATCGAATTGGTCTTCTTCAAATTTGATGTCTTCATCAAATTTAATATCTTCTTCAGGATCTGATTCTTCACTCAAAAGCGAATTTTTGTTTGTAAATGTCATATATCCCGGCCATTCAATTTTTTTACAATTTTCTTTCCCAATCGATATAATGACCAAATCTACCCATTTTTTAAATTTTGGGACCCAGAAGGCTGAAGAAAAAGAAGCAACTACCCCACTAGAATGAACAATGAAACATCCACCTGAAGTCAAATTTACTAATTTACAAGGTTTTCTAGGTAAAGAAGCTAAACGTTCAATTTCTCCCTCATTATCAACATCAAAAACAATAGACGGGTCTATTTTAGTCATTCAAAACCATACACTAAGTGCTCCCAGCAAGACTCGAACTTGCATGTTCCTGATCCGTAATCAGGTGCCTCATCCAATTAGACTATGGGAGCGTAGTGACCCCATCGGGATTCGAACCCGAACATCGACATTGAGAATGTCGCCACCTAGCCGTTAGTGTATGGGGCCAGTTAACTTTCGATCACTTCTATTGTACTAAGTAAATTTGTACAATTTTCACAAGTCAAAATTATTTTTTCATTTTTAAACTCCACGAATTTATGAAAATCTTTCCCACAAATAGTTTTAATATTTTCTCGTTTACGATCTTCAATATTAACTGATTTTATTCTATGAATTTCTTTATTTTCACTGGTAAAACATAGGTTCGGAGACCAAGCATAAGCATCATATCTTACATGATGATTCAACGGTAATTCTAAACACTCACATTCATAATCGTCGAAACTAAGCATATCCAGCCATTTTTCATCAGTAATTCTAATTTTAGCAAGAGAAAAATTATTTATGATATGAATTAATTCTCCTTGTAAGGGACCAACTGGGTACTGACTCCCATCTCCATACCAAACATCAATTGTCATTAAACAATCCTGACTCATGGAGGCCTGTGCAGGTCCTGCCCCTGCTAGTTCAGTTTTGCAGACTAAACGCCGCTCTTGCGATACAGGCCATTAACTGTCAACAACGGATTTTGCCAATTCATTATCACAATCATCTTTAGAATGGGGATAAATTGTTTCGCCACTTTTAGTTATCGCACCGCAAATTTCACAGCATTTCATGTTTTCAAGAATTTCGAATACTCTTTTGTCTTCTTCAGCTTGAATTTCAAGCATGGCCTTTGTCAAATCATATTTGTATGTCATGATTCAACGACTTCTTTCGTTATATTAGCATTACACTGTTCTTTAGAATGATCGATGATTATATTGCTATTTTTAGTTATTGCACCACAAATTTCACAAAAGGAAAACGACTCGAGAATATATTTGTCCTCCATTTCTTGAATTTCTCTTACTGCCATTTGATCTGGAGATTCTTTAATCATCTGTTAATAACCCTTTTTCGATAATACCAATGTCAAAAGATACAGAAACTCCGGTGGAATCTTCAGAATCACAAAAACTTACATCGGAACCTCCCTCAAGCGGAGAATCATCTAGTAATTCTTCAAGTGAGCGCCCGGTAAGTCGTACTAAACATTTTATTGAAAGAGCTAATGCTATGAAGGGGGTTATATTGGCGATTTCAGCACTAGCAGCATCCGCTGCCAGTTTCTTTAAACCCCAGGACGTCTCGGCAACTAAAAACAGTTTTGAGTATACTTCAAAACAGATTGAAACTATTTCAGCAGTTTCTGTTCAAAATCACGATGATATAGTAGCCCTTCGAGCATTTCTTGAAGGTTATGTCCGAGCTCAAAAATCAGGGTCTGAAAATATAGAAAAATCTAGTGGGCCCGTATCAGATCACACTACGCCAATAGAACGACCACGAGGATTTGGATCAGGAGTGGGTCGTCTTGGCGGTTCCCATCGTTCTCCTTTGCCTCAAGCAATTCCTAAGCCCCCGAGCCCGGTCGAATTACCAAAAGCCGTCCAAAGCCAGATGGAGGCCCGAGAACCCCTTCCTCCCCCACCACCCCCGACAGAGGGGATAATTCCTGCAGAAGTCCCTCCTCTGCCCCCAATTAGTCCAAGACCTAAAGCTTTCAAATCGGAATCATTCGACAGCGCACGCTTTTAGAGCGGCTGGTGGGCACTGCCCCCACAAGTTCTTGAGTGGCACTCAAGATCCGGGACTTTCCGGGCAACCGCATGGGGAGCCAACTCAGGGAAGTGCGCCCTGCATCTCCCCCATACCAAAGGGGTGCCACGCTATCTGGGCCTAGTTGGCATTAGTGGAGATAGGGAGACTCGAACTCCCGTCTGTCGGTTGCAGGCCGACGGCTCTACCGCTGAGCTATATCCCCGAATGTTATCTATATTTTGCGTTTGCAATAGCGTGTGCTTTACGACATAATAAACATCTACACTCACACTTTCCGGTATATCGTCCATTAGTTCCATGAGGCGGTGTACGTTCTTCTATAGTCTTTTTTCTATGACAAAGTTTACATAATGGCTGACACTTTATCAATTCTGCATTACGTTTTAAT
>Ga0315293_10001329_pt1 | contig 23990 bp, 17 predicted proteins | sample YL17G13_20_MG_FD_203071 | JGI IMG/M metagenome (GOLD analysis project Ga0315293, IMG submission 203071) | Sediment microbial communities from Yellowstone Lake, YNP, Wyoming, USA - YL17G13_20 | ecosystem: Environmental > Aquatic > Freshwater > Lake > Sediment | place: USA: Wyoming | collected...
GCGCGGCGCCTGGATCACGATCGGCGACTGGCGCATGTGCAAGCGTCCCGCGATCGGCATGCTGTACCTCGCCGAGTTCGCGATCGACTCGCCGCCGCCCTCGTACCTTGAGATCCTCACGCGAGGAGCACAGGCACAGATCGGAAAATACGCGAGCACCGCCGAACGGCGCGCGCTCCTAAACGGGGAAAGGATCGAACATGGGGAACGCTAGCAAACGGAAACCGAAACGCGCGCCGGGCGTACCGCGTGAGCCTGGCGGCGCGCCGCTCGCGAGGCCGTCGCCGCCGCGCTTCGCGGTCGTGCGCGGAGAATACCGCGGCGCCGTACGGCGGATCGATATCTACAACCTGGATCACGTCGTGCATGTCGTCGCTCACGTGTACGGCGAGGAGCGCGCGATCGAACTGTGGACACTCGGCGATCTGGCGATTGACGACACGGGAAGGAAGCCCGCCCCGATGACGTTGACCGGAAAGCCCGCCGCCGAGATGCTCGCTCACTTGATTCTGTGCGGTGTGGACGTCGAGGGCGCCGCCGAGGCGCTCGCCCGGTCGCGCGGCGACTTGTACGCGGGCTACTTCTCGCCGGTCACTGGCGACGACGCGGAGCCCGTCGAGCTTCCCGAGCCGGGCGCGCTCGGATCGCCGAGTCAGTGCGCGGATTGCTCGCACAATTACGATCCCGAGGGTTGCCCCGGTTGGATACCGGGCGGCCTCGACGACGATTGCGGCGCGTTCGAGCGCGGCGAATTCGAAGACGAGAACAACGACGCGGGCGCGAGGTTCGACGAGGTGGGCGGCGGTTGCGCTTGTCTCACACCGCCGCCGCCCGGGCCGCCGATCTCGGTCGAGGAGCACGCCGCCGAGCTTCGCGCAATGCGCCAGGTCGAGGCCGCGCACAACGCCGCGCGGATCGCCGAGCTTGACGAGGCGCTCGGGCCGTCTCCCGTTCTCGCCGGAGACGTCGCCGGGCTCCTCGCCGAGCGGCTCGCCGTCGATCTCGCGGAGTCGGACAAGAAAACCGCTGGCCTCGCGAGGAAGGCGGCCGCGGCCGCCGCGTTCGACGTCGCCAAGGCGGCCGCGGGCGCCGCCGCCGAGAAGATGCACCGCCCGCGAACGTGCGCCGATTGCGCTCGAATGACTCGCCCCGATTGCAAGCCCGACAAGCCGAACGGGATTTGTGAGCGGTTCGAGCTTGACCCGCGCAAGGTCGCCGCCGAGCGCGTGAACTTCGCGAAGGCCGCGCGCCTCGTTTGCCCGTACGGCGCGAAGTGCGAGCGGTTCCCCGCGTGCTCCGATTGCAGCTTGTACGCGCTCGGCGAACGCACCACGCCCGCCGACCCTCACCACGTCGAGGAGGTCACGGGCGAGCACCGCGACGTGCTAGCGGAGCGCGTCGGGCGTTGTGGCGTGTTCGTCGGGATGCAAGCGCGCGGCGTCGAGATCGGGAAACAGTGGTGCGGCGTCGGTCATGAAATGACCGATCCCGCGTGCGCCTTGTGTCCCTACCTGCGGATCGCGAGCCGTTAAGCCCCGATCCAGGTCGATCCCACGCGCCGCGCTCGACCTACTCCCCGAGCGATCGAAAATCCGAGCCCTTAGATCGTGAGAAAGTGCGCCGCGACCGTGCCGCCGCTCACGACAACGGACAGCACCGCGACGGCGAGCGACAACCGCCACACGCGATCGCGCAGCTCGGCGATCGACTTGTCCATTTTGTCGCGCAGCTCTCGGATATCGTCGCGCAGCTCGGCGATCTGTTCCTGTGTCATGGCGTGCACCTCATTTCGAGAAAGAGAACCAAGCCCACAACGCGAGGAGCGCGAGGAGCACGCCGCCAGCTCCCGCGCCGATCGCCCCGGGCTCGGGCGGCGGCGAGATGATCGGCGGCGGCCCCATGCCGATCGCCGCGCGGTACTTTCGGAGAATCGCGCGCGCCCCGTCGAACGGACGATCGGGGCGGCCCCATGTCGGATCGAACGCTTCCAAGCCCTCGAACGTCGCCGGGTAGCCCGCGGCCGCGGCCGCGGCGAGCTTCGCCTTGACGGCGGGTTCCCCGCGCGCGTACGCGAGCCGGGACATGAGCACGATCCGATCGCTCGGGAGCGGCTCGCCGCGCCATCCCGCGAAGCGGAGCGCGGAGCGGAGCGCGTACGCTCCCGCGCGGAGCTGGCCGCCGCCCGCGGCCAAATCTTTCGACGCGAGATCGCAAGGCGTCACGCGATCGCCCGAGCTGGCGACGTACGATCGCCACGTGCGCGGCGCGACTTGCATCAAGCCGAGGCACCGCCAGGTCAACGACGCGGGGAGCCCGCAAGCGCGCTCGGCGTCGGTGTAGCCGTTCCCCGGCTTGTGCGCGATGTCGGTATAACCGACCTTTCCCGCAACGCCGCCCGACTCGCGATCGACGTGCGCGAGCATGAGATCGACGGGGAGATCGGGAGCGACGGCGATCGCCGTCGAGCGCCAGCGTTCGACGAATGGCGGGAACGCCGACACGCTAGAGCCCTCGGCGGGCGGCCTCGGTTGCGCCTCGACTCGCGCGGTATGTTTGCAGCGTGCCGATCAAGCGTCCCGCGATCGCGATCCCGTTGTCGTCGATTTCGGACGACACCGCGGCCGCGGCCTCGGCGGCCGCCTTCTCGCTCGCGCCGAACGGCGGGAAGCCGGGCGCGACGATCTGGATCGCCGCTTGCGCGCCGAACGACAACGGATCGACGTGGAACGCGGAGCGCGCGATCTCTTTCGAGCTGTCGCCGCCGATCATCGGTCGCCGCGACTCCATGCCGCAAAACAGGCGCACCGTGTGAGACTCGGGAACCAGCAAGCGGAGCGGTTGCAAGCCGTGGTACGCCCACCCGAACCGTTGATCGTTCCACGTCGGCAACTCGGGGAAGGCGTACCCTGGCAACTCGTACGCGCCGCGGAGCGTCACGGGCGCCAGCTCCTCGCGGTCGCGCGTGTCTTCGAGACGGAGCCACCACCGGAACGGAATCCCGAACACTTGCCAGATCCACGGTTGCCACGGGAGGTCGAGCGCGATCTCTAGCACCGCGCCCGGGTTCTCGGGATCGTTCGTCGAGATGTTGATCCCGAGGTGCGTTGCGATCGACGAGATGATCCCGAGGTGCCCCGAGGGACACCGCCAGCGAGCGATCTCGACGATCGAGAAGTCGGGCGAGAGTGCGTTCAGGTCGCGCGATCGCCACCTGAACGACGCCTCTTTGTAGATCGCCGACTCGGGGTACGGCTCGGGCGTCCGCTTCCCGTTCTCCGCTCCGCTCGGCGTTGCGACCTCGGGGAGCGGCACGTCAGGCGGCGGGAACACCGCCGACGCACCGCGCGGATCTTCTCGGTTTAGCCGATCGTAATCGACCTTGAGCGGGTCGGCGCTCGCCGAGAGGATATCGGGAAACGCGGTGCGATCTTCCATGTCACTTGCTCCCGGGCGGCGCCGCCTCGTACGGCTCGACGCCTTCGAAGATTACTTGGATGTTGATCCCTTGCTGGCGCTCGATCGTCGTCGCGACGTCCACGGCGATCGTCACTTTCGGATCGAGTTCGATCGGCGCGGGGAGATCCACGATCTGCGAGAACTGACCGCCGCCGAACGCGCCGAGCGCGGAAAGCGGTTCGTTCATGTAGTTCCGCTCATCGGTGCGGAAGCGGATCGTGTACTGGCCATCCTGCGAGACGTCCGCGAGCGCCAGTATCCCGGGCTGAACAACGCCGTTCGGCCCGAGAATGGCGTGGCCGATCCTCTTCATGAGGAACGGGAAGTTTTGGATCGTGATCTGTGCCGTCTCGCTTCGCCCCGCGGGGAGCACGCCGCCCGGGTCGGCGGGAAGCGGGATCGTCACGCTGTAGAACCTGGATCGATATCTCACGTGGAACCCCTTTCAAAAAGGCGGCCCGGGGCCGCGCCTCGCGCGGGGTGGGTTGAGGCGCGGCCCGGGCGCCGGTTGCGAACGTCGCGGCCTAGAAGTGCAGCTCGCCGCGCTGCTGCACCTCGCGCTTGCCGATGAGCGACACGCGGATCAAGGCGTTCCGCGGGAGCTTGATCGGCTGGTTCGGCCCGAGCGAGAGATCGATCGTCCCGGGTCCGAGCATCGCGAGGAGGAGCGACTTGGCGTACTTGGAGAACTTCAGGTTGACCGTGACGATCGTGTTCCGCGGGACGCGGATCGGCTCGGGGAACCGCCAGCGGTTCGCCAGGTCGGGCCACCCCTGCGTGGCGGCGTGCACGGGCGCGTTGTTGTACGCGCCCGCGTTCGTGCCGAGCACGCCCGTCCCGGGCGGCGCCAGCTCGGCGGTGTGCGCGAGCCGCTCATCTTCGCGCACCTTGAGCGTGACCCCCGTGTGGAGCGGGATGATCTTCTCGAACAGGTATCCCGCCTCGAACTCGGAGATCTGATCCGCGGTCGGCTCGGTCGGGAGCGGCACGCGCTCGGGGAACCCGAGCCAGTGCACGCCGAGGCTGTACACGTGGAACGCGAACGGCAACGCGTCGGTGCTGTCCTTGTTCGTGTACGCGAGCCCGACCTTGGAGCGCGTGCGCTTCGTGAAGAACGGGATCTCTTCCTCGGCGGCGAGCGCCGGGAAGGACGCGTACCCCTCGTCGCCTTCGACCTTGGCGCCGATCTGGACGGTGTCGAAGAGGCTGTAAGCCTCGACGACGTTCATTGCGGCTCTCTCTTCGGCCATTTCATCACCTCAAAGCCTCGCGCTAATTGCGCGGGCGGTAGTGCGGCGCGCGTCCTCGCGCTCCGCTGGTCTTCGTTCTCGACCTGGCGCGCCGCCTAGTAGCGGTTGCGCCCGTACGCCGAGGCGTACGGATCGTCGGCGCCGAGCGAGCCGGGCGCGACGAGCCCGCCGTACATCTCCTCGCCGTACATCTCCTCGCCGTACATCTCCTCGCCGAGCGAGCCGGGCGCGACGAGCGCCCCGAGCCCCGCGCGGCCTTCCTCGTCGATCCCGCGCCACTGGCCATCCTCGCCCATGACGTAGGTTTCCCCTTCGCCGAGGTAGAGATCGCCCGGGCCGTACATCGACTCGGCGCCGCCGTAGCCCGACCACGACCCCTCGCCCTCGGCGCCGATCCAGTTCTTGAGCGTGTCCGACTGCGGGACGATCTCATCTTGGAGGATCTTGATCGCGACGAGCGCGAGCGAGCCCTTGAGGATCGCGCCGCTCGTCTCGGGGCGCACCTTGAAAGCGTGCTTCGCGAGGATCGACGCGCCGAGGCCGCCGAGGATCGCCATGACGTAGTCACGGATCTCCCAGTTCTCCCGTTGGTCGCCGACCTTGCCGAACTTCTTTCGCACGAGGAAGGCGGCCCCGATTCCGATCATCGCGCCGCCCATGAACCGCGCCGCCTCGCCGAGCCCGAGCCCGCCGAGGAAGCCGCGCGCGCCGTGATAGGCGCGCTTCGCGTACCGCCTCACGCGCCCGCCGCGCGACGGGTTCGCGAGCATGATCGCCTCTTCGCCCGGGTTGCGGCGGTAGCGGCGTTTGCGCGACGTGCTCCGCTTGCGCCCGCCGCCTTTTTTCAGGAATTGCCCCTTCGCGTTGCGTCTCCTCGCCATTGTCTTAGATCCTTTCTTGCTGGCGCGCTTTCTCGCGCGCGGCTTGCTTGGGTTCAATGCGACGATCTCCATTTCGTTTCACCTCTCCCCGATCACGGCGTCGGCGGCGGCGGCGGCGTCGGCGCCGGAACGTACGCGATCGGCACCGTGATCCCTTCCCACAGGAACAACCATTGACCGCGCGGATAGGTGCGCCCCATCAACGCCGCGACCATGTCGGGCCGTTCTTGGGTCGCGAGAAGCGCGGCGGCCTCGCTCGGGCTTTCGGCGGCGCTTGACTTGTATTTGCTCGCCACGTTTTCACCTCCTCAGTTGACTAGCCCTCGCGATGAAACGAGGATCGTTTTTTGTCGCTCGTCGAACGCGGGAACGAACGCAAGGATCATTTTCGGCGCCTTCGCGTTGTCCGCGTACGCTTTCACGTCGGCCGTGAAGCGGTGCTCGTACAGCTCCGGTTTTCCCGTCCACTTGTCGGACCTGTAACGCACGATCCGCACTATCCCGATCGGCGTTGCGGGGTACTTCTCAGCGGTCGAGAACTTGAGCGAAACGCGCGGCTCGAACGCCGACCACTTGCGATAGATCCGTTTCGCCGCGCTCGCGCCTGGCGGTGTCGCGGTGCGCTTCGTTTTCGTCGGCCAAATGAACCACAACGCGGAGCCGTCGCCAGTGGCGAGCATCGCCGCGGCGTTCGGTTTCGGTCGGATCGTGCGCTCGCCGTCGCGCGTCAAAACGACCATCTCGACAAGCTCGGCGAGGAGCGCGAGCGTCGGCGGCGGTTTCATCCCGGGAAGCGGCGCCAGCTCGCCCGAGACGATCGACGGGTTCGCCTTCGCCTTGCGCTTGCGCTTTCGCGGATCGGGCTTCGCGAACCTCGCCGCCGAGGTGTCGAGCGGCTTTCGGTTCCGGTTGCGTAGCCCGATATCGTAAATCTCGCGCCAGCTCAACCCGCGATCGGTCGCGTCGGGATCGCGTGCGAGCTGCTCAAGGATCACGTCGCGCGCGGTGTCGCGCTCGTCATCGGCGATCGTGCTGTCGATCCAGGCGGCGAGGTGCCGCAACGAAAACGAGTCAACCGGGTTCGCCATCGGGAGCCGCAATCGCGCGTGATAGTCGGCAAGCTCGAACACCTCGCCCCACTTGAGGCGCCCGATCACGTCGGGATGCTCTAGCGTGTATTCGATCATGTCGTCGCGTGCGTCCGAACGAATCCAAGCGTGATTTCCCGCGAGGAACTCCGCGATCCCTTCCAACGCGGACGGGAACCGCTCGCGGATCTTTTCGAGCCGCTCGTTTGCTCGCTCGCGAACCGGATCGGATTTTTTCCCGCGGCGCGGGTTCAACTTACCGCGCCAGCGTGCGATCGTTTCCGCGGACGTCTCGGGGCGCGGGAGCGCGGCGACCTCCTCGGGGGTGAGCTTCGCCCATTCTTCCGACCCGCTGTACGGCGACGGCTTGCCGATTCGAACGAACCCCGCGGCCTTGAGCTTGCGCGTTCCGGCGCCCTTCGACTTGAGCGGGATCGCGGCGAAGTCGGCGAACCGGATCGCCCATCCGGTATCTCGTCCGAACATGCCGCGCGTCGGCGTCAAGGTACAATCGCGCGCGGCCGCTGGTATCTTCGCGGTCATGCGGCGCGCTTCCCGCTCGCGTACTTCGAACCGATGATCGCTAGCGCGATGATCCCGCCGACAACGGCGACGATCCCGAGGTTCGATCCGAGCTTCCCGAAAAAGCCTTCGTTCGCCGCCGCGTTGTCTTTCTTGTACGCGTTCCACCTGGCGGCGACGTCGCCGCCAGCTCGAGCGGCGGCGGCGTCAAGCTCGGCGATCCGCTTGCGCTCCTCCGCTTCCTTGGCGCGCGTGTTCATGTAGAACCCGATCGCCGTTGTGATCGCTCCCGCGAGGAGCACCACGCCGACGACGATCGCGATCACAAGCGGCACGATCCCGAGCGAGTAACCGGGCGGCGAGCCCTCGGGAGCTGGCGCCGGGATCACGATCTCGATATCGTCGCCGAACACGCGGAAAAAGATCGAACCCGTTTCGAGGCCGAACGCGTACCGTTCGAGGAGCGTTGCGCGGCGCGCGATGTTGTCGAACTCGGCTTGATCCGTCGCGCCGTTCCACGTCCGCGGAAGCACGCCGCCGAGCCCTTGGGAATCGATCCAGCCTTGCACGTCGCGCGCGGCGCGCCCCGTGTTCAGACATTGCGCGACGTTCGATCGGTTGTCCTTTACGAGACGCAAAAAGCGGTTGACCTTTTGCAGCTCGCCGGGCGTCGGTTGTCGCGTCGTCGCCATTCGTTCACCTTTCGAGGAGCCGCGCGATCGCGGCGATCACAGTGACGCCAGCGACAACGCCGCCGAGCTTGCCCGAGCCGGGCGAGATCGGCGGGACGTACGGCGGCACGTACGGCGGCACAACCGGCCCCACGGGCGGCGTCGGCGGGACGTACGGCGGCGGCTCGACCGGCCCCACGGGCGGCTCAACCGGCCCCACGGGCGGCTCGACCGGCCCCACGGGCGGCTCGACCGGCCCCACGGGCGGCTCGACCGGCCCCACGGGCGGCGTCGGCGGGACGTACGGCGGGACGTACGGCGGGACGTACGGCGGCACGACCGGCCCCACGGGGGGCACGACCGGCCCCACGGGCGGCGTCGGCGACGGTTTCGAGAAGAACGCCTCGGGCTCCTCGCCAGTGCGCGGCGGTATCCACACGACCGGAAAGAGCTTGCCCGTCGCGTAAAAGCTCGACGGGTGCGCGCCGTACTTCGCCTCGAACTGTAGCCCTTTCACCTTGTACGATTCCCAACCGGCCGCGGCGCGCCTGATATGGTCGTTCCACGTCGAGGCGTTCATGGCGAGCACGCCGCGCTTGCGGTCGGCGGCGCCGTACGCGACCTCGGCGACCTTGATCGGGTAGATCCCCGAGCGCGGGCGGTAGAACGTCCCGGGCTTCGGCGCCGCCGTTAGGATCTGCGACGGGCTCGGGACGTACCGCCCCGAGACGTAGCCGCCCGAGCTGGTCGGCGGCGTCGGGCCGCTCGGCGGCGTCGGCGGTTGCGGTTGAACCCACGGCGGCGGGAGCCCGCCCGGGCCGATCGGCGGGAGTTGCGGCGGGATCGGAGCCGCCGAACCGCCGCCGCCGCCAGGCGGGATCGGCGCGGGAGCTGGCGACACGATCACGGCCTCGGGTTCGCGCCCGTCGAGGAGCGGCACCCACACGATCGGAAAGAGCTTGCCCGAGCCGTACACCGCGCGCGGGTCGCTCGAATACTTGGCCTCGAACTGTAGCCCTTTCACCTTGTACGGTTCCCACCCTGCCGCGGCGCGCCTGATATGGTCGTTCCACGTCGAGGCGTTCATGGCGAGAAGTCCGCGCTTTCGGTCGGCGGCGCCGTACGCGACGTCGGCGACCTTGGCGGGATAGATCCCCGATCGCGGGATGTAGAACGATCCCGGTTTCGGGTTCGACGTGAGGATCTCGGACGCGTCGGGAACGTACCGCCCCGAGGTTGCGTCAATCGATCCCGCGAACGCGAAACCGCGCGAGTGCATCCACTTGTGACGGCGGATCATTCGGGCGATCCAGTGGCGAGGGTGCGCCGCGATCGATCGCGTGAGCGGCGGCCCGATCGGACCTGGCGGGCGCGGTAGGTTCGCGGGGCCGATCTGCTTGAGCACCGGCGCCGCCGACGTCCCGCCCGTCCTACGGTAGACGGTGCCCACGGGCTACCACCACGCGAACTCGACCGGCGCCGTTGCGTCGGTCGGGATCTGCGACTCGGGCGCCTCGGGAGCTACCACGGCGCCGGGCTTGCGGCGGCGGCGGCGGCGGCGGCCCGGGTTGCCGAACGCGATCGCTTCGGACACCGCGGGCGCGCTCCCCTTGGGGAGCTGTATTCCGATCGCGCGGAGCACCGCGACGTGCTCGGGCGTTCCCGCGGGAACGTGCCGCGGGTCGAGCTTGCCCGACGCCTTAGCGTCGGCGATCGCCTTGCGCTTGATCTCGGCTTGCGCTTTCAGCTCGGCTTTGAAGGCCGCCATCCCTTTCGCGGAGTGCGGGATCACGGCGCCTTTCGGTGTCTGCCGGATTCCGTGCTTCGCCATGAGGTTCGCGATCGTCCCGCCCGCCTTCAAGGCGACGGAGATCAAGGGACCGTATCCCGGGATCATCGCCGCGATCGGCGCGAGCTTCGCCGCAAGCGGCCCGATGATTTTCATCAGCGGGCGGACGAGCTTCATTGCGACCTTGTGGATCTTGTCGAGGAACTTGACGAGGTACTTTCCGCCCGGGAGCTTGGCGATCAATTTCTTGGCGAACTTGAGCCCCTTCATCGCCATTTTGAAGGCGCCGCCCGCGATCTTCTTGACCATCTTTCCGATCCCGCCAAAGATCTTTTTGAAGAACCCGCCGAGCGCGAGCCCTTGCGTCGGGCGCCACTGGTACACCGCGCCGTCATCGCCGAGCCCGAGCATCCCGTCGTAGGGGCGCCCGTACTGGCGAACGTACGCGATATCCTCGGGCTTCATTTCGACCATCGGCGTTCGCCCGAGGCCGCGCGCGTCGGTTTCGACCTCGGCGAGAAGCCCCATGTTCGAGGAGTCGTAGATCCGATCCGCGAACGCGCCGAACCCCTGGAGCCCGTACGTCGTCCAGTCCAGCGGGGCGGCGCCGTACGTCTCGCCCTCGGCGAACCCGAGCGCGTAACCGTGCTCGGCGAGCCCGTAATCTTGCCAGCTTTGAACGTCGTCGGTTCTCCCGTACATGGTCGCGACCTCCTCGCCGATCGTCTCGTCGGCGCCGTGAAGTGAGGCGCCGAGCGGGCGGCCCCACAAATCGAAACGGTATCGGCGAAGCGCGGGCGCGGCGTGGCCTAGTCCGTGCTTCGGCCACACGACCGGATCGGCGGCGATCCAACCGAGCGGCTTGACGTAGATCTCGGGGTAGATGTGACCGGGGAGCTTTCGAAGACGAGGATCGAAACGGTGCCGCAAGGGAACCGACGTCACAAGGCGAACGGGAAACCCGATCGCGTGAGCGGCCGCGCCGAACGCCGCCGCGGCGTCGTCGCAATCGCCGACGCCTTGGCGCGTCCCGCCGCCGTAAACCAGATCCCAGATCGCGCGGCCGCTCGATACGACCATCTCGGCGTTTCGCGGGTCGCGGACGTACCGCCAGCGTTTGATAAAGTCGTTGTAAAGTGCCTGTAGGTGTCCGCGAAAATCTTTCGGGCGCGACCCTTGCGCGGCGACTTGCGCGGCGTGCTGGCGCAAGGGTAGGTAGGTCGCGCCGTCGCGGATCGCGCCGCCGACGAGCTGTACGGTTCGCCTCATTTGCTCGCCGACCGTGCGAGGGTGAATACGGTTGACGTTGATCGTCGGTACGCGCGCGGGCTTATGACCTGGAAGCGGAGCGGCTCGCCGAGCGGCGAGCGGAGCGGGGAGCCTGGCGATCGGCGGCGCGGGCCGCGGCGCGGGTTTCGGTGCCGTTTGCTGTATCGCCACGCATGATCCAGACTACCCCGCGACGAATTATCATGGATCGTTCCTTGTCATATTGTCAATTGTCGAAGTCTATTCGGTCGGGTTTGGTTCGGTCGATCCAGTGAAGATCGCGATCGCGCGTTCCTTTTGCTCGTCGGTGAGCCCGTCGAAAACATCCCGCATAACCTCGGCGGCGTCGTCGATCGGCATTCCCGCGAGGAGGTCGCGCACGTCCTCGGCGGTGTACTCCTCGTCGCTTTCGGCGTTCGCGAGCTCGCGGGCGCCGGTTGCCGATTCGTCAAGGTGCTCGGGCGCGGCCTCGGGTTCGCCGGGATTGTCAAGGGGAACGACGCGGAGCGGCTCGGCGGCGATCGCCGAGGGCGCGGGCGGCGCGTCGGCGGCGCGCGCCTCTTGCATCGCGGCGATCGTCGTCGCGTTCGGCACGATCGGCGCGTGTCGCGGCGCCGGTATGCCAGCGGGGCGCGGACCCTGAATGATGATCGGCGCGCGGCGTGCGCCTGGCGCTTGACCTGGCGGGAGCCCTCGCCCGGGCGGCGCGGCGTCCGCTTTCTTGTCGCCGCCGCTTCCCCACTTGCCGATCAACTTCTCGGCGAACTTCATCATAAGGGCTTCGCCCGTCCCGCCGCCCTCGGCGCCGCCCTCGACGGCGGGCGCGATCGCGGGCGCCAGCTCGCGAACCGCCTGGATCATCTCGCCGAGCTGTTGGATCTGTGCGAGCGGCGAGGCGATCGCCGCTTGCGCTTGCGAGGCGGGCGCCATGATCAAGCGTTCGAGCATCTCCGCTTGACGGTCGCTCGCCGACTGTTGCGCGGCGAGGAGGTCGCGGAGCACGCCCGCCAGCTCGCCGAACCCCGAGGCGGGAGCGGGCGCCGGGTTCGCGCGCGGCGCGTCGTTCGCTCCGCGTTCGAGGCTCGCGATCGGCTTGCCGTCATCGCGCGGCACGTCGGAGATCAAAACCGTTCTCATTGCCACATAGCGCCCCTGGTCGGTCAAGATCCGCAACTGGAAGCGGCGCCCGCCGTACGACTCGCGGATCTCGTTCAACGTGATCCCGTGATCCATCGGTAGCGTTGTCAGGTATCCCGCGCACCAAACCGGCGCGGTTCGGACGATCGACACCTGGAAGCCGCGCCCGTAGCCCGAAAGAAAAGAGTCAATCGCGGCGGCGTCGTCGGCGCTCGGCGGGAGCACGTCGCGCCGTTGAACCGAGGGCGCCGCGATCTCGACCTCGGGGAGCTGCTCGCCCGTCGAGGGGTAAGGCGGATCGCCCTCGTCGCCGAGCTGCTCGCCGTCGAGCTGATAGGTTCTGTTCTGGTCGGTCATGGTTTCGCCTTTCGTTGTCGTTCCGCGGCCGCCCCGTCGAGGAGCCGCGCAAAAGCCGCGCAAAGGCCGCGGCGCGTCCGCGCAAAAAAAGCGCGGATTATACTCTAGTCACGGCCTCGCGGAAAGCTAGCCCGCCGGGTAGACGTGCGCGCAAGGATCTAGAACTTGCGCGCACTGGTAGGGATGAAGTAGAAAGGATCGATCGGCTGTCCCAATACTAGCTAAGTTCTCGGAAAGGGTCAAGAAATGGGCTCGACGGCTCGGCTTGTCCAAAATCCACCCGTACGGCGGGATCTCGCCTGGCGGCACGCGACCGAAACGGACCTTTCACGGATCACATACACAATCGATATCGGACGCTGGCGATCTCCGCGTGATCTCTCAAAGCGCGCGATCCGCGTGCTCCGATTCTTCGCCGCGTTGCACCGTTGCGGGCGCGTCGGCTACGTCGGCACGCGCGCCAGCTATGCGGCGATCGGCGCCGCGATCTCCCGCGCGACGTGCGAGGCGGCGAGCCGCTCGACCGTGATCCGCGGCGTCAATGAACTGGTCGGCGCCGGGCTCCTCGACCGGGCGCGAGGTCGAGGCGATCGCGCTCGCCAGGTCGGGCCGTCCGAATGGATACGCGAGCCCCTCGCGGTGCTCACGCTTACCGACGCCGCCCGGGCCATGTGGGGCGCCTCGCCGCCCTCCTCGCACCCTTCCCCACCCGTGTCAAATTGCGACGGTTACACTCTCCCCGAGGAACCCTCTGTTGAGGGTATCCCCGCGCGTGACGTCGTCGAGGCTTCGCCGAGCACCTCGGCGGCCCCGAGCGCCTCGACTGAGGAGCCCGCTGGCGCGGGCGTTGAACCCCGCGGCGTTGCCGCTCGTCATGAGCCGCGCCAGTCGGCGCGGCCCGTTGCACCGCTCGCGCAGCTCGCGGACGGGAACGCCGCCGAGGAACGGCGAGGGCAAACCGCGTGCCAGCGTTCGCGGTTCCCCTCGGGAACCCGAGCCGCTCCCCGAGGGCTCGCGGTGTCCGCGCTCCTCGCCACGCTGGCGAGCTTGACGCGGTTCGGAGGGCGCGAGGGCTCCGCGGTGTGCGCCCGGGCCGCCGCCGAGATCGCGAGGCGCTCGCCCGGGCCGCCGAGCGGCGTTGCGTGGGACTACTGGATCGCCAAGTGGCCCGAGCTGGCGCGCGAGGAGCGGTTCCGGTGGGCTCGCTCCGAAATACTCCCCGCGCTCCGCTCGTCGAGGTCGAGCGGATCGCCGCCGCCCGCCTCGACGAGCCCGCCGCCCTCCTCGCCGCCGCGGCCGCCGAGCCCGACCCCGAGGGCGCCCGCCTCGACGAGCCCGCCAGCGAGCCCGCCAGGCGCCCGAGCGCCGATCCCGCCGCCCGACCTCGAAACGCCGCCCGACCCGCGAAACCCGTTCGCCTCGACGCTCGCGCGCCAGCTCGCGAGGATCGCCGCGGACTCGGAAAGCTAGCAACGGCGCGGGTCGCGTAATTACCCCGCGTTGCGGAAAATGGGAAAGCCAGCAACGGCGCGGGTTTCCCAATTCTGAAAAAAAATAGGTCTAAAAACAGTATTAAGCCGAGCACCCTTAATACTTTTTTTTTCTGGCGCCCGGTCGGCCTACTTCTTATTATAAGAACTTCACAACCGGCGCCGCAACGGCGCCAGAAAGCGGGGTTCTAAAATGAAGATCAACAAAACCGAGGCGCGAAAAATCGCGCACGAATTCGCCGCGCTTGTGCTCGACCGGCAACGGCGCGATCTCCTCCCGTACTTGCGCGAGGCGTACGGCGCAACCGAGGCGGGACAACCCGCGAGCGTGAGCAACACGCGATCGGCGATCGAATGCCTGTTGAACGATCTATGGAAAAAGTCGTTCAAGTTCCCGCCGTCCCGCGCAAAAGAGAACGCGCCGCAACTTGAACGCGCCGTCGCCGTGTTCAATTCGTTATTCCCTGCCGAGAGGTCGGCCGATGAACGCGCAAGAATGGCGATCGATCTCGCTCGCTACCTCGCGCGCGCCGATTGCGTCGGTGAAGCACGCACAAAGACGATCGCGCAGCTCGCCGCGCTCGACGAGGGCGCGCGATGAACTTCAAGATCTGGATCGGCGTGGACGATCACGGGCGGCCGCTCGTCGGCGCCGCCGCTTGCAACGACGCGCGCGATCGCGGCGCGTTGCACGACTGCGATCAACTCTACCCCTCGCAACTCCGCTACCGGATCGCCGTGTTCTATCCCGAATCGGGAACGGGATACACGGGCGTTGCACCGCTCGGCGAGGGCGAAAAAAAACGGCGCCGCATGTCGGGCCGCTGGCAAATCCGAACGCGAACCGAGGCGCGCGAGGATCGGGACAACTGCTTTCGGAGCGTGAAAGGGATCGGGAACCCCGATCACGAATTCCCGCGCGCGGACCACGCGAGAACGACGCGCCGCAAGGTGAACGAATGAGCCGAGCAAAACGCCGCCAGCTCGCGATCGGAGAATGGATCGGCGAGTTCCCGATCGTCTACTTGCGCGGCGCCTGGATCACGATCGGCGACTGGCGCATGTGCAAGCGTCCCGCGATCGGCGTGCTGTACCTCGCCGAGTTCGCGATCGACTCGCCGGCGCCCTCGTACCTTGAGATCCTCACGCGAGGAGCACAGGCACAGATCGGAAAATACGCGAGCACCGCCGAACGGCGCGCGCTCCTAAACGGGGAAAGGATCGAACATGGGGAACGCTAGCAAACGGAAACCGAAACGCGCGCCGGGCGTACCGCGTGAGCCTGGCGGCGCGCCGCTCGCGAGGCCGTCGCCGCCGCGCTTCGCGGTCGTGCGCGGAGAATACCGCGGCGCCGTACGGCGGATCGATATCTACAACCTGGATCACGTCGTGCATGTCGTCGCTCACGTGTACGGCGAGGAGCGCGCGATCGAACTGTGGACACTCGGCGATCTGGCGATTGACGACACGGGAAGGAAGCCCGCCCCGATGACGTTGACCGGAAAGCCCGCCGCCGAGATGCTCGCTCACTTGATTCTGTGCGGTGTGGACGTCGAGGGCGCCGCCGAGGCGCTCGCCCGGTCGCGCGGCGACTTGTACGCGGGCTACTTCTCGCCGGTCACTGGCGACGACGCGGAGCCCGTCGAGCTTCCCGAGCCGGGCGCGCTCGGATCGCCGAGTCAGTGCGCGGATTGCTCGCACAATTACGATCCCGAGGGTTGCCCCGGTTGGATACCGGGCGGCCTCGACGACGATTGCGGCGCGTTCGAGCGCGGCGAATTCGAAGACGAGAACAACGACGCGGGCGCGAGGTTCGACGAGGTGGGCGGCGGTTGCGCTTGTCTCACACCGCCGCCGCCCGGGCCGCCGATCTCGGTCGAGGAGCACGCCGCCGAGCTTCGCGCAATGCGCCAGGTCGAGGCCGCGCACAACGCCGCGCGGATCGCCGAGCTTGACGAGGCGCTCGGGCCGTCTCCCGTTCTCGCCGGAGACGTCGCCGGGCTCCTCGCCGAGCGGCTCGCCGTCGATCTCGCGGAGTCGGACAAGAAAACCGCTGGCCTCGCGAGGAAGGCGGCCGCGGCCGCCGCGTTCGACGTCGCCAAGGCGGCCGCGGGCGCCGCCGCCGAGAAGATGCACCGCCCGCGAACGTGCGCCGATTGCGCTCGAATGACTCGCCCCGATTGCAAGCCCGACAAGCCGAACGGGATTTGTGAGCGGTTCGAGCTTGACCCGCGCAAGGTCGCCGCCGAGCGCGTGAACTTCGCGAAGGCCGCGCGCCTCGTTTGCCCGTACGGCGCGAAGTGCGAGCGGTTCCCCGCGTGCTCCGATTGCAGCTTGTACGCGCTCGGCGAACGCACCACGCCCGCCGACCCTCACCACGTCGAGGAGGTCACGGGCGAGCACCGCGACGTGCTAGCGGAGCGCGTCGGGCGTTGTGGCGTGTTCGTCGGGATGCAAGCGCGCGGCGTCGAGATCGGGAAACAGTGGTGCGGCGTCGGTCATGAAATGACCGATCCCGCGTGCGCCTTGTGTCCCTACCTGCGGATCGCGAGCCGTTAAGCCCCGATCCAGGTCGATCCCACGCGCCGCGCTCGACCTACTCCCCGAGCGATCGAAAATCCGAGCCCTTAGATCGTGAGAAAGTGCGCCGCGACCGTGCCGCCGCTCACGACAACGGACAGCACCGCGACGGCGAGCGACAACCGCCACACGCGATCGCGCAGCTCGGCGATCGACTTGTCCATTTTGTCGCGCAGCTCTCGGATATCGTCGCGCAGCTCGGCGATCTGTTCCTGTGTCATGGCGTGCACCTCATTTCGAGAAAGAGAACCAAGCCCACAACGCGAGGAGCGCGAGGAGCACGCCGCCAGCTCCCGCGCCGATCGCCCCGGGCTCGGGCGGCGGCGAGATGATCGGCGGCGGCCCCATGCCGATCGCCGCGCGGTACTTTCGGAGAATCGCGCGCGCCCCGTCGAACGGACGATCGGGGCGGCCCCATGTCGGATCGAACGCTTCCAAGCCCTCGAACGTCGCCGGGTAGCCCGCGGCCGCGGCCGCGGCGAGCTTCGCCTTGACGGCGGGTTCCCCGCGCGCGTACGCGAGCCGGGACATGAGCACGATCCGATCGCTCGGGAGCGGCTCGCCGCGCCATCCCGCGAAGCGGAGCGCGGAGCGGAGCGCGTACGCTCCCGCGCGGAGCTGGCCGCCGCCCGCGGCCAAATCTTTCGACGCGAGATCGCAAGGCGTCACGCGATCGCCCGAGCTGGCGACGTACGATCGCCACGTGCGCGGCGCGACTTGCATCAAGCCGAGGCACCGCCAGGTCAACGACGCGGGGAGCCCGCAAGCGCGCTCGGCGTCGGTGTAGCCGTTCCCCGGCTTGTGCGCGATGTCGGTATAACCGACCTTTCCCGCAACGCCGCCCGACTCGCGATCGACGTGCGCGAGCATGAGATCGACGGGGAGATCGGGAGCGACGGCGATCGCCGTCGAGCGCCAGCGTTCGACGAATGGCGGGAACGCCGACACGCTAGAGCCCTCGGCGGGCGGCCTCGGTTGCGCCTCGACTCGCGCGGTATGTTTGCAGCGTGCCGATCAAGCGTCCCGCGATCGCGATCCCGTTGTCGTCGATTTCGGACGACACCGCGGCCGCGGCCTCGGCGGCCGCCTTCTCGCTCGCGCCGAACGGCGGGAAGCCGGGCGCGACGATCTGGATCGCCGCTTGCGCGCCGAACGACAACGGATCGACGTGGAACGCGGAGCGCGCGATCTCTTTCGAGCTGTCGCCGCCGATCATCGGTCGCCGCGACTCCATGCCGCAAAACAGGCGCACCGTGTGAGACTCGGGAACCAGCAAGCGGAGCGGTTGCAAGCCGTGGTACGCCCACCCGAACCGTTGATCGTTCCACGTCGGCAACTCGGGGAAGGCGTACCCTGGCAACTCGTACGCGCCGCGGAGCGTCACGGGCGCCAGCTCCTCGCGGTCGCGCGTGTCTTCGAGACGGAGCCACCACCGGAACGGAATCCCGAACACTTGCCAGATCCACGGTTGCCACGGGAGGTCGAGCGCGATCTCTAGCACCGCGCCCGGGTTCTCGGGATCGTTCGTCGAGATGTTGATCCCGAGGTGCGTTGCGATCGACGAGATGATCCCGAGGTGCCCCGAGGGACACCGCCAGCGAGCGATCTCGACGATCGAGAAGTCGGGCGAGAGTGCGTTCAGGTCGCGCGATCGCCACCTGAACGACGCCTCTTTGTAGATCGCCGACTCGGGGTACGGCTCGGGCGTCCGCTTCCCGTTCTCCGCTCCGCTCGGCGTTGCGACCTCGGGGAGCGGCACGTCAGGCGGCGGGAACACCGCCGACGCACCGCGCGGATCTTCTCGGTTTAGCCGATCGTAATCGACCTTGAGCGGGTCGGCGCTCGCCGAGAGGATATCGGGAAACGCGGTGCGATCTTCCATGTCACTTGCTCCCGGGCGGCGCCGCCTCGTACGGCTCGACGCCTTCGAAGATTACTTGGATGTTGATCCCTTGCTGGCGCTCGATCGTCGTCGCGACGTCCACGGCGATCGTCACTTTCGGATCGAGTTCGATCGGCGCGGGGAGATCCACGATCTGCGAGAACTGACCGCCGCCGAACGCGCCGAGCGCGGAAAGCGGTTCGTTCATGTAGTTCCGCTCATCGGTGCGGAAGCGGATCGTGTACTGGCCATCCTGCGAGACGTCCGCGAGCGCCAGTATCCCGGGCTGAACAACGCCGTTCGGCCCGAGAATGGCGTGGCCGATCCTCTTCATGAGGAACGGGAAGTTTTGGATCGTGATCTGTGCCGTCTCGCTTCGCCCCGCGGGGAGCACGCCGCCCGGGTCGGCGGGAAGCGGGATCGTCACGCTGTAGAACCTGGATCGATATCTCACGTGGAACCCCTTTCAAAAAGGCGGCCCGGGGCCGCGCCTCGCGCGGGGTGGGTTGAGGCGCGGCCCGGGCGCCGGTTGCGAACGTCGCGGCCTAGAAGTGCAGCTCGCCGCGCTGCTGCACCTCGCGCTTGCCGATGAGCGACACGCGGATCAAGGCGTTCCGCGGGAGCTTGATCGGCTGGTTCGGCCCGAGCGAGAGATCGATCGTCCCGGGTCCGAGCATCGCGAGGAGGAGCGACTTGGCGTACTTGGAGAACTTCAGGTTGACCGTGACGATCGTGTTCCGCGGGACGCGGATCGGCTCGGGGAACCGCCAGCGGTTCGCCAGGTCGGGCCACCCCTGCGTGGCGGCGTGCACGGGCGCGTTGTTGTACGCGCCCGCGTTCGTGCCGAGCACGCCCGTCCCGGGCGGCGCCAGCTCGGCGGTGTGCGCGAGCCGCTCATCTTCGCGCACCTTGAGCGTGACCCCCGTGTGGAGCGGGATGATCTTCTCGAACAGGTATCCCGCCTCGAACTCGGAGATCTGATCCGCGGTCGGCTCGGTCGGGAGCGGCACGCGCTCGGGGAACCCGAGCCAGTGCACGCCGAGGCTGTACACGTGGAACGCGAACGGCAACGCGTCGGTGCTGTCCTTGTTCGTGTACGCGAGCCCGACCTTGGAGCGCGTGCGCTTCGTGAAGAACGGGATCTCTTCCTCGGCGGCGAGCGCCGGGAAGGACGCGTACCCCTCGTCGCCTTCGACCTTGGCGCCGATCTGGACGGTGTCGAAGAGGCTGTAAGCCTCGACGACGTTCATTGCGGCTCTCTCTTCGGCCATTTCATCACCTCAAAGCCTCGCGCTAATTGCGCGGGCGGTAGTGCGGCGCGCGTCCTCGCGCTCCGCTGGTCTTCGTTCTCGACCTGGCGCGCCGCCTAGTAGCGGTTGCGCCCGTACGCCGAGGCGTACGGATCGTCGGCGCCGAGCGAGCCGGGCGCGACGAGCCCGCCGTACATCTCCTCGCCGTACATCTCCTCGCCGTACATCTCCTCGCCGAGCGAGCCGGGCGCGACGAGCGCCCCGAGCCCCGCGCGGCCTTCCTCGTCGATCCCGCGCCACTGGCCATCCTCGCCCATGACGTAGGTTTCCCCTTCGCCGAGGTAGAGATCGCCCGGGCCGTACATCGACTCGGCGCCGCCGTAGCCCGACCACGACCCCTCGCCCTCGGCGCCGATCCAGTTCTTGAGCGTGTCCGACTGCGGGACGATCTCATCTTGGAGGATCTTGATCGCGACGAGCGCGAGCGAGCCCTTGAGGATCGCGCCGCTCGTCTCGGGGCGCACCTTGAAAGCGTGCTTCGCGAGGATCGACGCGCCGAGGCCGCCGAGGATCGCCATGACGTAGTCACGGATCTCCCAGTTCTCCCGTTGGTCGCCGACCTTGCCGAACTTCTTTCGCACGAGGAAGGCGGCCCCGATTCCGATCATCGCGCCGCCCATGAACCGCGCCGCCTCGCCGAGCCCGAGCCCGCCGAGGAAGCCGCGCGCGCCGTGATAGGCGCGCTTCGCGTACCGCCTCACGCGCCCGCCGCGCGACGGGTTCGCGAGCATGATCGCCTCTTCGCCCGGGTTGCGGCGGTAGCGGCGTTTGCGCGACGTGCTCCGCTTGCGCCCGCCGCCTTTTTTCAGGAATTGCCCCTTCGCGTTGCGTCTCCTCGCCATTGTCTTAGATCCTTTCTTGCTGGCGCGCTTTCTCGCGCGCGGCTTGCTTGGGTTCAATGCGACGATCTCCATTTCGTTTCACCTCTCCCCGATCACGGCGTCGGCGGCGGCGGCGGCGTCGGCGCCGGAACGTACGCGATCGGCACCGTGATCCCTTCCCACAGGAACAACCATTGACCGCGCGGATAGGTGCGCCCCATCAACGCCGCGACCATGTCGGGCCGTTCTTGGGTCGCGAGAAGCGCGGCGGCCTCGCTCGGGCTTTCGGCGGCGCTTGACTTGTATTTGCTCGCCACGTTTTCACCTCCTCAGTTGACTAGCCCTCGCGATGAAACGAGGATCGTTTTTTGTCGCTCGTCGAACGCGGGAACGAACGCAAGGATCATTTTCGGCGCCTTCGCGTTGTCCGCGTACGCTTTCACGTCGGCCGTGAAGCGGTGCTCGTACAGCTCCGGTTTTCCCGTCCACTTGTCGGACCTGTAACGCACGATCCGCACTATCCCGATCGGCGTTGCGGGGTACTTCTCAGCGGTCGAGAACTTGAGCGAAACGCGCGGCTCGAACGCCGACCACTTGCGATAGATCCGTTTCGCCGCGCTCGCGCCTGGCGGTGTCGCGGTGCGCTTCGTTTTCGTCGGCCAAATGAACCACAACGCGGAGCCGTCGCCAGTGGCGAGCATCGCCGCGGCGTTCGGTTTCGGTCGGATCGTGCGCTCGCCGTCGCGCGTCAAAACGACCATCTCGACAAGCTCGGCGAGGAGCGCGAGCGTCGGCGGCGGTTTCATCCCGGGAAGCGGCGCCAGCTCGCCCGAGACGATCGACGGGTTCGCCTTCGCCTTGCGCTTGCGCTTTCGCGGATCGGGCTTCGCGAACCTCGCCGCCGAGGTGTCGAGCGGCTTTCGGTTCCGGTTGCGTAGCCCGATATCGTAAATCTCGCGCCAGCTCAACCCGCGATCGGTCGCGTCGGGATCGCGTGCGAGCTGCTCAAGGATCACGTCGCGCGCGGTGTCGCGCTCGTCATCGGCGATCGTGCTGTCGATCCAGGCGGCGAGGTGCCGCAACGAAAACGAGTCAACCGGGTTCGCCATCGGGAGCCGCAATCGCGCGTGATAGTCGGCAAGCTCGAACACCTCGCCCCACTTGAGGCGCCCGATCACGTCGGGATGCTCTAGCGTGTATTCGATCATGTCGTCGCGTGCGTCCGAACGAATCCAAGCGTGATTTCCCGCGAGGAACTCCGCGATCCCTTCCAACGCGGACGGGAACCGCTCGCGGATCTTTTCGAGCCGCTCGTTTGCTCGCTCGCGAACCGGATCGGATTTTTTCCCGCGGCGCGGGTTCAACTTACCGCGCCAGCGTGCGATCGTTTCCGCGGACGTCTCGGGGCGCGGGAGCGCGGCGACCTCCTCGGGGGTGAGCTTCGCCCATTCTTCCGACCCGCTGTACGGCGACGGCTTGCCGATTCGAACGAACCCCGCGGCCTTGAGCTTGCGCGTTCCGGCGCCCTTCGACTTGAGCGGGATCGCGGCGAAGTCGGCGAACCGGATCGCCCATCCGGTATCTCGTCCGAACATGCCGCGCGTCGGCGTCAAGGTACAATCGCGCGCGGCCGCTGGTATCTTCGCGGTCATGCGGCGCGCTTCCCGCTCGCGTACTTCGAACCGATGATCGCTAGCGCGATGATCCCGCCGACAACGGCGACGATCCCGAGGTTCGATCCGAGCTTCCCGAAAAAGCCTTCGTTCGCCGCCGCGTTGTCTTTCTTGTACGCGTTCCACCTGGCGGCGACGTCGCCGCCAGCTCGAGCGGCGGCGGCGTCAAGCTCGGCGATCCGCTTGCGCTCCTCCGCTTCCTTGGCGCGCGTGTTCATGTAGAACCCGATCGCCGTTGTGATCGCTCCCGCGAGGAGCACCACGCCGACGACGATCGCGATCACAAGCGGCACGATCCCGAGCGAGTAACCGGGCGGCGAGCCCTCGGGAGCTGGCGCCGGGATCACGATCTCGATATCGTCGCCGAACACGCGGAAAAAGATCGAACCCGTTTCGAGGCCGAACGCGTACCGTTCGAGGAGCGTTGCGCGGCGCGCGATGTTGTCGAACTCGGCTTGATCCGTCGCGCCGTTCCACGTCCGCGGAAGCACGCCGCCGAGCCCTTGGGAATCGATCCAGCCTTGCACGTCGCGCGCGGCGCGCCCCGTGTTCAGACATTGCGCGACGTTCGATCGGTTGTCCTTTACGAGACGCAAAAAGCGGTTGACCTTTTGCAGCTCGCCGGGCGTCGGTTGTCGCGTCGTCGCCATTCGTTCACCTTTCGAGGAGCCGCGCGATCGCGGCGATCACAGTGACGCCAGCGACAACGCCGCCGAGCTTGCCCGAGCCGGGCGAGATCGGCGGGACGTACGGCGGCACGTACGGCGGCACAACCGGCCCCACGGGCGGCGTCGGCGGGACGTACGGCGGCGGCTCGACCGGCCCCACGGGCGGCTCAACCGGCCCCACGGGCGGCTCGACCGGCCCCACGGGCGGCTCGACCGGCCCCACGGGCGGCTCGACCGGCCCCACGGGCGGCGTCGGCGGGACGTACGGCGGGACGTACGGCGGGACGTACGGCGGCACGACCGGCCCCACGGGGGGCACGACCGGCCCCACGGGCGGCGTCGGCGACGGTTTCGAGAAGAACGCCTCGGGCTCCTCGCCAGTGCGCGGCGGTATCCACACGACCGGAAAGAGCTTGCCCGTCGCGTAAAAGCTCGACGGGTGCGCGCCGTACTTCGCCTCGAACTGTAGCCCTTTCACCTTGTACGATTCCCAACCGGCCGCGGCGCGCCTGATATGGTCGTTCCACGTCGAGGCGTTCATGGCGAGCACGCCGCGCTTGCGGTCGGCGGCGCCGTACGCGACCTCGGCGACCTTGATCGGGTAGATCCCCGAGCGCGGGCGGTAGAACGTCCCGGGCTTCGGCGCCGCCGTTAGGATCTGCGACGGGCTCGGGACGTACCGCCCCGAGACGTAGCCGCCCGAGCTGGTCGGCGGCGTCGGGCCGCTCGGCGGCGTCGGCGGTTGCGGTTGAACCCACGGCGGCGGGAGCCCGCCCGGGCCGATCGGCGGGAGTTGCGGCGGGATCGGAGCCGCCGAACCGCCGCCGCCGCCAGGCGGGATCGGCGCGGGAGCTGGCGACACGATCACGGCCTCGGGTTCGCGCCCGTCGAGGAGCGGCACCCACACGATCGGAAAGAGCTTGCCCGAGCCGTACACCGCGCGCGGGTCGCTCGAATACTTGGCCTCGAACTGTAGCCCTTTCACCTTGTACGGTTCCCACCCTGCCGCGGCGCGCCTGATATGGTCGTTCCACGTCGAGGCGTTCATGGCGAGGAGTCCGCGCTTTCTGTCGGCGGCGCCGTACGCGACGTCGGCGACCTTGGCGGGATAGATCCCCGATCGCGGGATGTAGAACGATCCCGGTT
>Ga0315293_10001335_pt1 | contig 23911 bp, 20 predicted proteins | sample YL17G13_20_MG_FD_203071 | JGI IMG/M metagenome (GOLD analysis project Ga0315293, IMG submission 203071) | Sediment microbial communities from Yellowstone Lake, YNP, Wyoming, USA - YL17G13_20 | ecosystem: Environmental > Aquatic > Freshwater > Lake > Sediment | place: USA: Wyoming | collected...
CTCAGGCGCACCACGATCCTCGCCGACCCCGATCTGCTCGACCGGGTGGATCGGCACGCGCGTCGCGCGCGCATGACCAAGACGGCGGTGATCGCGGCCGCCCTGGAGGCCTACCTCGAGGCGCACGGCGCAGCGCCGGACCTGCCCTTCGTGGGGATCGGCCGGAGCGCCCACGGGCGGCTCTCGCTCGATGCCCGGCGCATCGCCGGGCGGGAGCTCGGAGCGCGCCGGCGCGCCGGCGAGACGGAGTAGGGGCGGACCATGGCGATCCTGCTCGACGCGTCGGCCATCCTCGCGGCTGCCGACACCGCCGACCTGAACCACGAGGCCGCCCGCGCCTGGTTCTCCCGGGTCGACGAGCCGCTGCTGATCGGTGCGCTGACGCTCGCCGAGGCCGATCACGTGCTCCAGCGCGAACTCGGCCCAGCCGCCTCCCTGGCCCTGGTCGATGCGTGCACCTCGGGGGCCGTGCGTGTCGTCGCCCCGACGGACGGCGACCTGGAGCGGGCTGCCGTCCTGCTGCGCGCCGCCGCCGAGCACGGGCCGCGGCTCTCGGACGCCCTGCTCATCTCCGCCGCCGAACGGCTGGGCGTCCGCCGGGTCGCGACCTTCGACCGGCGGCCGCTCGCGGTGCTCGTGCCCCGCGGCCCGCACGGCGAACGCCTCCTCGACCTGGAGCCGTAGCCGTGGCCGCGACGCCGGGGCGTGCCCCGCGTACCATCGCGGGGTGCCTGCGCGACGCCCGGCCGGCCGGGCCCCCGATCCGCTTTTCGCCCCCCCGGCCGAGCTGACGCCCCTCGCCGCGCGCATGCGGCCGGCCGCGCTCGACGACGTCGTCGGGCAGGCTCACCTCCTGGGCCCTGGGGCCCCGCTGCGCCGGCTCGTGGAGAGCGGCCGCCTGCCGTCCATGCTCCTCTGGGGGCCGCCGGGGTCGGGGAAGACGACGATCGGACGGCTCCTCGCGACGGCGGTCGGGGCGCGCTTCGAGGCGCTCAACACGACGATGGACGGGGTCGCGGCCCTGCGCGAGGTGGTCGGCGCGGCGCGCAACGAAGCCGCCTTCCGGGGCACCACGACGGTCGTCTTCCTCGACGAGGTGCACCGCTACTCGAAGGCCCAGCAGGACGCCCTGCTGCCCCACGTCGAAGCGGGCACGATCGTCCTGGTCGGCGCGACGACCGAGCCGCCGTTCGGCGGTGGGATCATTCGCCCGCTCCTGTCCCGGCTGCGGGTCTTCCGGCTCGAGCCCCTCGGCGAGCCGGAGCTGCGCGAGATCGCCGGTCGCGCCCTCGGCGATGCGGAGCGGGGGGTCGGCTCGCGGGTGACCCTCGACGAGGTCGCCCTCCGCCAGCTCATCGGCTATGCGTCGGGCGACGCGCGGCGCCTGCTCGGGATCCTCGAGGCTGCGGTCGCGATGGCCGGGACCGACGGCCGGACCGCGATCGTGCCCGCCGACGTCGCGCGGGCCGCCCAGTCGGCGACGCTCGACTACGACCGCTCCGGCGTCGTGAGCGCCTTCATCAAGAGCATCCGGGGGAGCAACCCCGATGCCGCCCTCTACTGGCTGGCGACCGCCCTGGAGGCCGGGGAGGACCCCCGCTACATGGCGCGCCGGCTCGTGGTGAGCGCGAGCGAGGATGTCGGCAATGGCGAGCCCGGCGCGCTGCCCCTGGCGCTCGCAGCGCTCGAGGCCGTGGAGAAGATCGGGGCGGAGACGAACGACGAGGGGCTCTACGCGCTGGCCCAGGCCACGGTCTTCCTGGCCCGGGCGCCCAAGGACGCCACGTCGGGACGCGCGTTCTTCACGGCCCGGGAGGCGGTGCGAACCGAGGGGACGCGGCCGGTGCCGTCGCACCTGCGCCCGGCCGCGAAGACGTACCGCAACCCGCACGACGACCCGGCGGGTGCGGCCGGCCAGCGCTACCTGCCGCGGGGGCTGGAAGGGCGCCGGTTCCTGCCCCGGCCCGACGTCGCCGGGGAGTAAGCCCCGCCCCGTCGGGAACGGCCGGAGCAAGTGCGGCGGGTCAGATCTTGACGACGCCCAGGACGACGATCAGGAACCAGCTGACGAGCAGGAGGCCGAAGATGCCCGCGAAGACGACCGCGATCCGCCGCAGGTCGCGCACCACGTAGCGGTACTCCTCCTCGGCGACGACGGCGAGCGAACCCGCCGAGCGGCTCCGCGACGCCGGCATCGCCTCGGCCCCGCCCCGCCGACGATCGCGGCCGCGGGCGAGGGACGAGACCGCCGCGCGCTCCTCGGCGACGATCTGCGCCTCGAGCTCGGCCGCGCGGTCCAGCTCGTCGGCGCTGAGCCCGCCGGGGCGGGCGACGACGACCGGCTTCACCGCCGGCGTCGAGGCGGACTGGCTGCCGCGCTGGAGGGGGGCACGCTGGCCGGGTCGCGCGCCGCCGCGCTGCCGCTTCGCCATGTGTCGGGTGATCTCCTGGTGTCGGACGGGAGCGATTCCGCGGTGGTCCGTGGTTGCGCCGCCGCGCGGAAGGATACGCCATCGCCCGGACGGGGATCCGGCGGCGTGCCCGCCTGCGGGAATCGCGACGCTCTGGCCGGCGCTCGGCGTCGTCGCCGTGAAGTCCCCGGTGAGTGGGCCCTGCTAGACTCGGCGCACCCCGGCGGAGGACCCGTGAGCGACCTCAACGCGCTCGTGACCCAGAACGCAGCCTTCTTCATGGGCGGGCTCGTGCTCGTCATCGCCGCGCTGGCGCTCGCGCTCGTGCTGGTCGCCCGTCGCTACCGGAGGCTCGAGGCGCGGCTGGAGGCGCTGACCCGCGGCGAGGACGGCCGCGATCTCGCAGGTGTGCTCGATGCGCACCTCGCCAAGGTGCTCGCCGTGGCGCGCCGCCAGGATGCACTCGACGCGCACGCCGTGGTCCTCGAGACACAGGCGGGACGCTCCGTCCAGGGCGTCGGCTTCGTCCGCTTCAACACCTTCGAGGACACGGGCGGCAACCAGAGCTTCACGCTCGCGCTGCTCGACCCGGCAGGGGACGGCGTGGTCCTGAACAGCCTCCACGCGCGCAACCAGACTCGCCTCTACGCCAAGGCCGTCCGGGCGGGCGCCGCCGAGGGCGCTCTCTCCGAGGAGGAGGCCGAGGCGATCCGCCTGGCAGCCGCGCGCGCCCACGGGCGCTGAGCGGACGCCCGCCGCAATGACGCGGGCGGGGAAGGGACGCGGGCGGCGGGGCGACCCGGCGGAACTCGAGCAGATCCCCGTCTGGCGCGACCAGATCGTGGGCCACGGCGAGCGGGAGGGGACCGCGATGCCGGCCGGCGTCGACGCGCTGCTCGCCGGCCTCAGCCGCGAGCAGAAGCGCGCGGTCACCCACGGCGAGGGTCCGCTCCTCGTCGTCGCCGGCGCCGGTACCGGGAAGACGCAGGTCGTCACCCGGCGGATCGCCTGGCTGATCGCCACCCGGCGGGCAAAGCCCTCCGAGATCCTGGCCCTCACCTTCACCGACAAGGCCGCCGAGGAGATGCAGGCCCGCGTCGATCGGCTCGTCCCGTACGGCTACACGGACACCGTCATCTCGACCTTCCACGCCTTCGGCGACCGGGTGATCCGCGAGCACGCCCTCGAGCTCGGCCTCCCCTCGGAGCCGCGCGTCCTGTCGCGCCCGGAGACGGTCATCTTCCTGGCCGAGCGGCTCTTCCGCCTCGACCTCGACGAGTACCGCCCGCTCGGGAACCCGACCAGGTTCCTCGACGCCCTCGCGACGCTCTTCTCGCGCCTCAAAGACGAGGACGTGTCGCCCGCGGCGTTCGCCGCGCACGCCGCCCACCTCGCGGCCGAGGCGGAGGCCGGCGTGGCAGACGAACCGGCCCGCGCGACGCTCCGGGAGACGGCCCGCCGCCAGGTGGAGTTGGCCGCTGCGTATTCCCGCTACCAGGAGCTGCTCGGCGAGGCCGGGGCCATCGACTTCGGCGACCAGGTTGCCCTCGCCCTGCGGCTGCTTCGCGAGCACCCGGCCGCGCGAACGGAGCTGCAGGCCCGCTTCCGATACGTGCTCGTGGACGAGTTCCAGGACGTGAACCGGGCCCAGGCCGAGCTCGTCGCGCTCGTGGCCGAGCCCCGCCGCAACATCGCGGTCGTCGGCGACGACGACCAGTCGATCTACCGCTTCCGCGGGGCGGCGACCGGGGCGATCGTCGATTTCCTCGGCCGCTTCCGGGGCGCGCGGACGATCGTCCTGCGCCGCAACTATCGCTCGCGGGCTCCGATCCTCGACGCCGCCTACCGCCTCGTCCGCTTCAACGACCCGGATCGCCTGGAGGTCCAGCAAGGGATCACGAAGCGGCTCATCGCCCAGCGGCGCGGGCCCGGGGGGAGGGGAGCGGCCCCGGCCGCGCCGGTTCGCCACCTCGCATTCCCGACCGGCTCCGAAGAGGCCGATTGGGTGGCCGCCCAGATCGCCGCGCGGATCGCGGCCGGGGCGCCGCCGCGCGACCATGCGATCCTCGTCCGGGCGAACGCCGACGCGGACGCCGTCCTGCGAAGCCTCAATCTCGCCGCTGTTCCCTGGCGCTTCTCCGGCATCTCGGGTCTGTACGCCCGGCCGGAGATCCGCGTCCTCCTGTCCTTCCTGCGGGCGGTGGGCGAGCCGGGCAGCTCCGTCGACGTCTACGGCCTGGCTGCCTCCGATCTCTACGGCCTCGGGGGCGACGACCTCTCGGCGCTGGCGAACCGGGCACGACGGACGAACCGCTCCCTGTGGGAGACGCTCGTCGAGGTGGACGGCCAGCCGGGCCTCCTCCGCCTTCGTCCCGACACCCGGACGTCGCTGGCGCGGCTCGTGGCCGACCTGCGTCGCTACAGCGAGCTGGGCCACCGGCGCCCGGCTGGCGAAGTCCTCTACGACTTCCTCCGGTCGTCCGGTTCACTTGCCCGGCTCATGCAGGCGGAGACCGCGGCCGCGGAGGAGGCGCTTTCGAACATCGCCCGCTTCTTCGAGATCATCCGGGCCCAGTCCGACCTGCTGGCCGACGACCGCGCCGTCTTCCTCGCGCCGCACCTCCAGACACTCATCGACGCGGGGGACGACCCGGCGACCGCCGACCTGGACCCCGACGCGGACGCCGTCGCCGTTGCGACCCTTCACAAGGCGAAGGGGCTGGAGTGGCCGGTCGTCTTCCTCGTGGGGCTCGTGGACGGCCGCTTCCCCGCGCACGGGCGGCGCGAGCAGCTGGCCGTCCCGGATGACCTCCTGCGCGGGGTTTTCCCCAGCGGCGACGCCCACGTGCAGGAGGAGCGGCGGCTCTTCTACGTGGGGATGACCCGGGCCCGGGACGAGCTCGTCCTCACCCACGCCCTGGACTACGGCGGCAAGCGGACCCGGCGCGTCTCTCCCTTCGTCCTCGAGGCGCTCGACCTCCCGGCCGGGACGGCGCCGCCGGCCCGCACGTCCAGCCCCCTCGAGCGGCTCGCCGCTTTCGAGGCGACCGCGGCGGAGCGGCCGGTCGCCGCCTCTGCGGTCGACCCGGGGGAGCCCCTCATCCTCTCCTTCTACCAGGTCGACGCCTACCTGACCTGCCCACTCAAGTACCGCTACGTCCACGTCATGCGCGTCCCGGTTGCCCCGCACCACGCCATCGTCTACGGCGCGGCGCTCCACGTGGCTGTCTCCGAGTTCCACCGCCGGCACGCCCGCGGCGACGTGATGACCGAGGAGGCGCTCGTGTCGGCCTTTGAGGCGGCCTGGTCGAACGAGGGCTTCGTCTCCCGCGAGCACGAGGAGGCGCGCCTGGAGGCCGGCCGTGCCGCCCTGCGCCGCTTCCGGGTGGAGCAGCTGGCGCCCGGCGCCGTCGTCCCGGCGTACGTGGAGCGGGAGTTCGCCTTCACCCTCGACGGCGACCGGGTCCGGGGACGGATGGACCGCATCGACATCGTCCCGCTGGAGGACGGCCGGGCGCCCGGGGACGCGGGGGTCGCGGGCGATGCCGCTGACGTCGTGGAGCCCGTCCTCCCGCTCCTGCCCGAACGCGTCGTCATCACCGACTACAAGAGCTCCGACGTTCGCGACCCTGCGCGGGCCCGCGAACGGGCGAAGGAGTCGCTCCAGCTCACGATCTACGCCATGGCCTGGCAGGCCCAGACGGGCCGGCTGCCCGACGCCGTGGCCCTCCAGTTCCTCGAGTCGGGCCTCGTCGGGACGGCCGACGTGGACGCCGCGCGGGTCGAGAAAGGGGTCGCCGCCATTCGCACGGCGGCCGCGGGGATCCGGGCGCGCCGGTTCGAGGCGACGCCGTCGTACATGGCCTGCTCCTGGTGCGCCTTCCGCGATGTCTGTCCGGCGAGTGTCGCTCGGTGAGTGTCGGGGAGCCGCGGCCGCGGCTGGCGGCGATCACGTTCGACTTCGGGAACACGCTCGTGCCGGTCGATCGTTCGGCGCTGGAGGCCGTGGTCGGCGCGCTCGCCGAAGCGGCGGCCGCCCGGTTCGACGTCGATCGGACGGCCTTTCTCGCCGCGTGGGCCGAGGAACGGGCGCGGCAGTTCCGCGAGGAGGTGCCGCGCTTCCGCGAGACCGACCTGGCCGTGCGGCTTCGGCGCGTCCTGGCCCGCCTGCGCGGGATGGCGACTCCGGCGCCGGAAGCGGCCTGGGACGACGCGGCCGCCGCGGGGTGGTCGAGCGCAGCCGAGGTTGACCTGGGCATCGACGTCTACAGCCGGGCCTTCGTGGCCGGCCTCCCGCTCGACCCGGCCGTGGGGGCGCTGCTGGCGCGCCTGGCGCTGCGGTACCGGCTGGGGATCCTCTCCAACTGGCCGCTCGCCGCCACGATCGACCGCTACGCTGAGGCGGCGGGCTGGACGCCGCACCTGGCGGCGATCGTGGTCTCGGAGCGGGTCGGGACGATCAAGCCGCACCCAGCCATCTTCCGGGCGGCCGAGGTCGCGCTGGCCGCGGCGGGGGAGCCGCCGCTGGCGCCGGGCGCCATCCTGCACGTCGGTGACGACTGGGCGGCGGACGTCGTGGGCGGGGCTCGGGCCGGCTGGCGGGTCGCCTACCTGCGGGCGCGTCCGGCCGACTCGCCGCTCCCCGGAAGCGAGCCGGACGGCGACGCGGAGCCCGACCTGGTGCTGGACGAGCTCGCCGACCTGGAGCCGGGGCTGGCGACGGTCGATCGCTGAGGGGCCGCCCGGCGGCGCCGTGATCGCCGTGGCGATGGCGGCGGTCGCCTTCGAGCGACGCGACCTGCGCGCCTGATCCGGCCCCACCCGGCCGCGACCGGTACGCCCCGCTATCCTCCACTCGTGGAGACGCGCGACCGGCTGGCGAACCTCGGCATCCTTGGCGCGGCCGTCGTCGCGTGGGCGGTCGTGGCCGTGCTCGTCCTCAATCGCGACCCGCGGGAAGACGCGGTCGCGGGCTTGCTGGGCGCCATCTCGATGGGGGCTGCTGTCGGTCTCACGGCCACGCCGCTCTTCTGGCTCGCCGTCTTCGCCCGCCACGGCCGGATCGCCTACCGCGGCGACTGGCTCCGGGCCGGCCGGCGCGGCCTGTGGGTCGGGCTCGTGTTCGGTCTCTTCGTCGAGCTCCGCGTCCTCGGCGTCTTCAGCCTGCCCATCGCTCTCTTCATCGTTGTCCTCGTCGTCTTCGCCGAGTTCACGCTCAGTTTCGAGCGCTGAGCCCCGGCCGCCCACCGGAGGTCCGTCATGCCCGCCGCTCCCGAGCTCAAGGCCCGCGCCGCCGCCGCCGTCGAGGCCGCCCGGCCCGAGATCCTCGAGCTCTCCGCCCGGATCCACGCCAACCCGGAGCCGGCGTTCGAGGAGGTCAAGGCCGCCGCCTGGTGCGCCGAGGCGATCGCCGGCCACGGGTACGAGGTGGAGCACCCCGCCGGCCGCCTGGCGACCGCGGTCCGGGGCCGCCTGACCGGCGGCAAGGGGCCGAAGGGGCCGAGGATCGGCGTCCTCGCCGAGTACGATGCCCTCCCGGGGCTGGGCCACGGCTGCGGCCACAACACGATGGCCGCCTCGGGCGTGGGCGCGGCGATCGCCCTGGCGGCGCTGCGCGACACGTTCGCCGGGGAGATCGTCTTCCTGGGCACGCCCGCGGAGGAGCGCGGGAGCGGCAAGCAGTTCATGCTCGACGACGGGCTCATGGAGGGGCTCGACGCGGCGCTCCTCTTCCACCCGGCCGACCGCGACATGGTCGGCTGCATGCTCCTCGCCAGCGAGGACGTCGACGTCACGTTCACCGGCAAGGCGGCCCACGCGGCGGGCGAGCCGTGGGAGGGCAAGAACGCCCTCGATGCTGCCGTCCTCCTCTTCCAGGCGATCGGGCTGTGGCGCCAGCAGCTCCCGCAGCACGCGCGGGTCCACGGAATCGTGCTGGAGGGCGGGACGGCGGCGAACATCATCCCGGACCGGGCGACGGCCCGGTTCATGATCCGCAGCACCGACCAGGCCTACTTCGCGTCGATGCGCGACCGGTTCCGGGCGCTCGTGGACGGCGCCGCGATGATGGCCGACGTCCAGGGCGAGCTCATCTTCTCCGGCGGCTCGACGACCATGAAGGACAACGAGGTCCTGGCCGGGCTCTGGCGAGCGAACCTCGAGGCGGCCGGGCGGCTCGACGAGGGGGTCGACAAGGAGCACATCGGCAGCTCGGACATGGGCAACGTGTCGCTCGTCCTGCCGACGATCCACCCCTCGCTCGCCATCTGCGACCACGGGGTTCCCTGGCACTCCATCGAGTCGCGCGACGCCGCGGCCACGCCCCGCGCGGACGAGACGACGCTGGTCGCTGCCACGCTCGTGGCCCAGACAGCGCTGGACCTCTTGGCGGACCCGCCCCTCGTCGAAGCCGCCTGGCGGGAGTTCCGCGGCGAGGGGTAGGCGCGAAGCGCGTCGCCCGCCGCGCGTTATCATCCGCGGGCGCCCCGCCGGACGGCGGACACGAACCGGCGGCGCCCGCACCGGCGGCCGACGCATCTCGCGACGCCCGGGCCAACGCCCGCCCCGTCGCCCGCCCGCCAGGAGGTTTCGCGTGACCGACCGGCACGGCCACGATCCCGCCGCAGGGGGATCCGAGGCGCTCGACGCGCCCGTCGCGCCTGATGCACCCGCCCCGCCCGACGGGCCCGACTACGGCCACCTGAACGGGTGGGACCGCGACTTCGAGGCCTTCTCCGACTTCGACCTGCCGACCTACGTCGGGCCGACGACCTTCTCCAAGCTCCCCTGGGTCACCGACCCGGCCGAGATTCGCCGCCGCCGCGTGGACGTGGCGATCGTCGGGGCGCCCTTCGACGACGCGGTCAGCCACCGGCCGGGCGCCCGCTTCGGCCCGCGGGCGATCCGGGAGGCGAACTATTCGAGCGGCTCGCTCAACTCGCTCCAGCTCGACCACGTCGAGCCGTTCGAGGTGCTGACCGTCGTCGACGCGGGCGACGCCAACATCATCCCGGCCTGGCTCGAGCGCGGCCACGCCTTCATCTACCGCAAGGTTCGCGAGGTCGCCGCGACCGGTGCGATCCCGATCGTCCTCGGCGGCGACCACTCGATCACCTGGCCGTCGGCCACCGCGATCGCCGAGGTCCGCCGGCCCGGGAGCATCGGGATCGTCCACTTCGACGCCCACGCGGACACGGCGCCGGAGGACTGGGGCGTGCTCGCCGGGCACGGGACGCCGATGCGGCGGCTCATCGAGAGCGGCGCGGTCAAGGGCAAGAACTTCGTGCAGGTGGGCCTGCGCGGCTACTGGCCGCCGGTCGACGTCTTCGCGTGGATGAAGGACCAGGGGATGCGCTGGCACCTCATGCGCGAGATCGAGGAGCGCGGGGCCGAGGCCGTGATCGACGACGCGATCGCCGAGGCGCTCGACGGGGCGGATGCCGTCTACCTCTCCGTCGACATCGACGTGATCGACCCCGGCATGGCGCCCGGCACGGGAACGCCGGAGCCCGGCGGCATGCTGACCCGCGAGGTGCTGCGGGCGATCCGCCGGATCGTGGGGGCCGTGGAGCTGGCCGGGATGGACATCGTGGAGGTGTCGCCGCCCTACGACCACGCCGAGATCACGGCGGCGGCGGCCAACCGCTGCGCGCTCGAGGCGATCTCCGCCCTGGCCGTCAAGAAGGCGGCCGGCCGCGAGGTGCGGTTCCGGCGGTAGGGGAGTGGACAGCCGACGCTGGCTGGGCGGCTGCGCCGCCGGGCGGGGCGCCGGCCGCGGCGTTGCCAGGACGGCGTCCCGGCGACTTCCAGCAGGGGACCTGCTGGGATCCCGTGGCCATGAGCGTGACGATCACGGCGAACCCGGGGTTCGATGGGAACGCCGAGCATGGGTGCGCCAGATCCGAGCAGCGGGGCTGCTGGGACCGATGGTGACCTGGAGGCGACGCCTACCGGGCTACGCGATCGGATCGGGGGTTGCCAGCGTGGAAACGCAGCCAACCCGCGGGTTCGCCGCGTTTCGAAGCGTGGAGCCCCGCATCCTGATCGGCTGAGCCGGTAATCCGTGGCAGGAGCACGCCGGAGCCGGCGCCCTCGGCGACGCCGGAGCCGGGCCCGGCATGGCCTGGTTGCGGCGCCACGGCGTAGGATCAGCGCATGAGCACCCCGCCCGGCAGCGAGACCGCGGAGACCCCGGCGGAGGCGCTGGCGCGCCTCTACGACCTCGACCTCCTCGACGACCCCGGCGACCTCGACCTCTGGACGGCCCTCGCCGCCGAGGCGAACGGTCCCGTCCTGGAGCTCATGGCGGGGAGCGGCCGCATCGCCGTCCCGTTGGCCGAGGAGGGCCACGACGTGACCGTCGTGGACCTCGACGCGGCCATGCTCGCCCGCGCCCGCCGGCGGGCGGAGAGGGCCGGGCCGGAGATCGTCGCGCGGATCAACCTGGTTCTCGGCGACGTGACGACGCCCGACTTCGGGCTGGGACGCAGCTTCGGCCTCGCCTTCATCGCCCTCAACTCGATCCTCCTCCTGGGCAGCCGTCCCGCCCAGCGCGCCGCGTGGGAGGCGCTCGCCGCGCACCTCGTGCCGGGCGGGGTGGCGGCGGTGGACACGTGGCTCCCCGACGCCCACGACCTGGCCCGCTACGACGGCCGCCTCCACCTGGAGTACCACCGGCCCGACCCCGAGACCGGGCGGTGGGTGACGAAAACGGCGGCCGCCCAGCACGACGCCGCGACCCAGACCGTCGCCCTGACGACGATCTACGAGGAGGGCGACCCCGGAGAGCCCGCCAGCCGCTGGGTCCGGCGGGACGTCGTCCGCCTCGTGACGGCCGACGAGCTGCGGGCCATGGCCGAGGCGGCCGGCCTGGAGGTGGAGCTGGTCGCCGGCGGATACGACCTCGAGCCCCTGGGACCCCATGACGATCGGGCGGTCGTGATCGCCCGAATGCCGGGCTCCGGCGGGCGCGATTGAGCGTGGTATCGTCGGCCTGATGTCCGCCTCGAGCACTCCCATCCGTCTTCTCCTCGTGGAGGACGTGCCCCAGGTCGCCCAGTACATGCGCGGCCTGCTGAACGCGCAGACGCAGGTCAAGCTCATCGACGTCGTGAGCGACGGCGGCCGCGCTGCGGCCCAGGCGCGCCAGCTGCGCCCCGACGTCATCATCGTCGACTGGCTCCTCCAGGGGCGCACGAAGGGCGCGAAGGTCGTCGCCCAGCTCCGCGAGAGCGGCCTCGGCATCCCGGTGGTGGTCCTGACGGTCCCCCAGAGCCCGGTGACCCGGGATCCCGCCGCCGGGATCGACGCCGTCCTCGGGATGCCGTTCTCCGGCTTCGAGCTCGTCAACGTGGTGGTCTCCATGCACCAGGCGGCCCTCGCGGCAAACGACAGCGTCCGCTCGACGCTGGTCGTGGTCTACGCGCCGAAGGGCGGCGTCGGGAAGACGACCGTCGCCTTCAACCTCGCCGTCGCCCTTGGCCAGGCCGGGACGCGGACCGCCCTCGTGGACGGCAGCCTCCAGTTCGGCGACCTGCGCTCGCTCCTCCGGGTCCCCGCGGACGCGCCGTCGATCCTGGATCTTCCGACCGACCGGATCGGCGAGAGCGACCTCCAGGACGTCCTCTGGCGCGACCCGTCCGGCATCGACATCCTCCTGGCTCCACCGCGGGTCGAGATGGCCGAGATGGTCAGCGTCCGCGACGTGGAGAAGGCCCTCTCGCTCCTGCGCCGCATCTACGGGGCCGTCGTCGTCGACATGCCGTCGGCCCTCGGCGACATCCCGCTGGCCCTCCTCGACGCGGCGGACACGATCCTCGAGATCGTGACCTACGACTCGACGACGATCCGGAACACGCTGGCGATCGCGGAGGCGTTCCGCTCGATCGGCTACCCGGCGTCGAAAGTGCGCTACGTCGTGAACCGGGCCGACTCCACCGGCGGCATCGCGGCCGAGGACCTGGCGCGGGCCCTGGGGCGTGTCCCGGAGTACACGATCGTCTCCGACGGCAAGCTCGTCGTCCAGGCCAACAACGAGGGACTCCCGTTCGTCCTCGCGAACCCGGACGCCCCGATCAGCCGCGACATCGTGAAGATCGCCGCGGAACTGGTCGGCGCCTCCCCCGTCGTCGCCGGGCGGCACTGACACGGTGGCCGACCCGCGCCCCATCGGCGTCTTCGACTCGGGGGTCGGCGGCCTCACGGTCCTCCGCGAGATCCTCCGCCGCCTGCCCGCCGAATCGACGGTCTACCTCGGTGACAACGCGCGGGCGCCGTACGGGACGCGCTCCGACGACGAGGTGCGGCAGTTCAGCACGGAGGCCCTCGACCGGCTCGTCCGGGAGGACGTGAAGGCCCTCGTGGTCGCCTGCAACACCTCCACTGCGGTGGCCCTCGGCGAGTACCGCCGTCGCTACGACACGCCGGTCCTGGGCGTGATCCGCCCGGGGGCCCAGGCCGCCGCCCTCGCGACACGGACGCGGCGGGTAGGCGTGATCGCGACGCCGGCCACCATCCGCTCGCACGCCTACTTCGACGCGATCAAGGAGGAGAACCCGGCGGTCGAGGTCTACGAGCACGCGACCCCGGCGTTCGTGCCCCTCGTGGAGGCCGGCGCGCTCAGCGGCCCGGAGATCGAAGCTGCCGTGGCCGACGCCCTGGCGCCGCTCCTCGGCCGTCGCGACGAGAACGGCGAGTTCATCCACCCGCTGCCGCCGTCGGCGAAGATCGACACGCTCCTGCTGGGCTGCACCCACTACCCGCTCCTGCGGTCGGTCCTGCAGGCCGCGGCAGGCGAGGGCGTCGCGATCGTCGATTCGGCGACCGCCACCGCGGGCGCGCTGGCGGAGCTCCTCTCGGTGAACGGGCTCGAGGCCCCGGGATCCACGCGCGGGACGGCCGCAGACGCCGGCCGCGAGGGCCACCATCCGACGGTCGTTCGTGCCGTCCCGGCGGTGCACCGGGTCATGACCACGGGCGACGTGGCCGCCTTCGAGCGGATCGCGCTGCGGATGTTCGGCGACGCCTTCCCGACCGTGGAGGCGATCGCGCTCGAGCCCGTCGCCCGATGAGCGGCTGGCGACGTGCGGGCCGGCCGTCGGCCGCCGGCACCTGGCAGGCGGGGTTCCTCGTGGGCGCGGCGCTGGGCGCCGCCGTGACCGTCCTCGGTCGCCGCGCGGAGGCCGAGGCGCGGACCGGGCTCGTCGACTGGAGCGCCGTGGAGCGGCTCGCGGAGGGCCGCCTGCGCAACGCGGCGGGGCGCCTCTCGCCGGCGGAGGTCGCGGCGACCGGTCCCGCCTACGAGGCGGCGATGCGGCGCGTCGTGCCCGCCCTCGAGGCGGCCCTGGAGACGCCTCTCCCCGGGATCGTGGAACGCGTCGCCGTCGTCGACCGCGCCGGCTGGGTCCGGGCCAACCGCGCCACCTTCTCAGGACTCTTCGGGCGGCTGGAGGGGGGGCTCCTGGACCAGATCGTGCCGCCGGGCGCCGGGCTCGGGAAAGCCTCGCTCGCCCTCGCCAACCGCTGGATCACGACCCGCCAGTTCGGGCTCCTCCTGGGCTTCATGGGCCAGCGCGTCCTGGGCCAGTACGACCTCGCCCTCCTTTCCGTGGAGGCTGAGCCGGGGCAGCTCCTCTTCGTGGAGGAGAACGTCCGCCAGACCGCCCGGACGCTCGGCGTTCCGCTCGACCCGTTCCGCACCTGGATCGCCCTCCACGAGACGACGCACGCCTTCGAGTTCGAGGCTCACCCCTGGCTCCGCCCCTACCTCGCCGACCGCCTCGAGCGCCAGCTCAACGGGCTCTCCCGGAGCGCCTCGGACCTTGGGCGGGATGCCTCGCGGGCGCTGGGACGCGCGCTGCGGGGCGGGGACGGGCACTGGATCGAGCGTCTCATGTCGGACGAGCAGCGGCGCCTGTTCCGGGAGACCCAGACCGTGATGAGCTTGCTGGAGGGCTTCTCCGACCACGTGATGGACGAGGTCGGCCGCGATCTCGTGCCGGGCGTCGAGACCATCAGTGCCCGCTTCCACGCGCGGCGGGCCAGCCGCACGCCGATGGAGCGGGCGATCCTGCGGATCACCGGGCTCGACCTCAAGCTCGAGCAGTACGCCCGCGGCGAGCGGTTCGTCGCGGCGGTGGATCGCGCCGCGGGACCCGCCGGCCTGCGCCGCCTTTGGGAGGGCCCGGAGACGCTGCCGCGCGACGGCGAGCTGGAGCGGCCGGAGCGCTGGCTGCGCCGCGTCGTCGGGACCGCTGCCGGGCCCGGCGCGGCGGGGGCGCGGGCGTGACCGGGCCGGGCAGCGGGCCGGGCGGCGTCCCCCGCGCGATTGCCCTCTCGCCGGTGCTCTCGGCCCGCTACCGTCCGGAGGACCTGGCAGCCATCCGCGCGGCCGCTCCCGGGTCGCGGCTCGTAACCCTGTCGCGGGAGGGCCTGGCCGACGGGCCGCTCGACGACGTCGAGGTCCTCCTCCACGGCTGGCTCGCCGCGGATGCGTACGAGCGGCTCATCGCCCGGGCACCGCACCTGCGCTGGGTCCACTCGGCGGCGGCCGGCGTGGAGCGCCTCATGACGCCGGCCGGCCGGGCCCGTGGGCTCACGATCACGAACGGACGCGGCGTCTTCAGCCGGGCGATCGCCGAGTACGTCCTCATGATGGTGCTCGCCGTGAACCGGCGCTTGCCCCAGCTCCTGGAGCTCGCCGCGGAGCGGACCTGGCAGCCGCTGGAGGGGCGCGAGCTGCGGGATACGACGCTCGGCATCATCGGCTTCGGCAGCATCGGCCGGGCGATCGCCGAGGGGGCCGCCCCGTTCGGGCCGCGGATCCTGGCCATGCGCCGGTCGGGTGGCCTGCGTCCCGACGAGGCGCCGCTCCCGCCCGGGGCCGAGCTCGGCGGCCCCGAGACGTTCGGCGACGTCCTCGCCGCGGCCGACTTCGTGATCCTCGCCCTCCCGCTGACGCCGGAGACGGAGGACCTCGTCGACGATCGGGTCCTGGCCCTCATGAAGCGGAGCGCCTGGCTGGTCAACGTCGCCCGGGGCCGGCTCATCGTGGAGCGGGCCCTCCTGCGGGCCCTGCGCGAGGGGACGATCGGCGGCGCGGTCCTCGACGCATTCCGCGAGGAGCCGCTCCAGCCCGACTCGGCCTTCTATGGGCTCCCGAACGTCATCGTGACGCCCCACACTTCGTGGTCCAGCGGCCGCGTCATGGGCGCGACCATGGAGCTCTTCGCCGAGAACCTGCGCCGCTACGCGGTCGGCGAGCCGCTCCTCAACACGGTGGACCCGGGTGCCGGATACTGACGGCATGCAGATCGCAATCGTGGGACTCGCCGGGGCCGGCAAGACCACCGTCTTCAACACCCTCACCCGCGGCAACGTGCAGACCGGCGGCTTCGGCGGGATGGAGCTCCACGTCGGGGTCGTCAAGGTTCCCGACGGGCGGCTCGACCGCCTCGCCGAGATCTTCCGGCCGAAGAAGATCGTGCACGCCGACGTCACCTACGTCGACCTCCCGGCCCCGCCCGCTTCGTCCGAGGGGCGCGTCGGGACCGAGGAGCTGCCCGCCGAGCACCTGGGGCGGCTCCGCGACGCCGAGGCGCTCCTGCACGTCGTCCGGGCCTGGGACGACCCGCATCATCCGCACCCGGTCGGGTCCGTGGACCCCTGGCGGGATCTCGAGCAGCTCGACCTCGAGTTCGTCCTGGCGGACCTGGCGATGGTCGACCGGCGCCTCGAACGGCTGCGCGGCTCGGGTCGCCACGGGACGCCCGCCGAACGCGAGGCGAACGAGCGGGAGGGCGCGATCCTCGAACGGATCCGGGTCGGCCTCGTAGACGGCCACCCGATCCGGGACGCCGGCCTCGATCTCGACGAGGAGAAGGCCCTGCGCGGCTTCCGCTTCCTGACCCAGAAGCCGATCCTCGTCCTGCTGAACATCGGCGAGGGCGACCTGGCCCGGTCCGGCGAGCTCGTCGCGTCGATCGCCGCCCGCTACGACCACCGGCACGCGCTCGTCGACGCGCTCTCCGCCCGGATCGAGATGGAGCTGGGCCAGCTGGACCCGGAGGAGGCCGCCGTCTTCGGCGAGGAGCTGGGCATCACCGAAAGCAGCCTGGACCGGGTGATCGCCCTCTCGTACCGGCTCCTCGGGCTCGTCAGCTTCCTGACCGCCGGACCGGACGAGGTCCGCGCCTGGCCGATCCCCGACGGGGCGACGGCCGTCGACGCGGCCGGAGCGGTCCACACCGACCTCGCGAAGGGGTTCATCCGGGCCGAGACGGTCCCGTACGAAGACCTCGTGGCGCTCGGCTCCACCGCGGAGGCGCGCAAGCACGGCAAGCTGCGCTCTGAGGGGAGGACCTACCGGGTCCGCGACGGGGACGTCCTGGAGATTCTCTTCTCGAAGTAGCCCGGCTCCGGGGCGGCGTCAGTCGTTGCGGACGTCCTCGTCCACGTACTCCGCGAAGACCCCGCGGTAGTCGGCTCCCGCTCCTACCCCTTCGAGCTCGTCCTCGCTGGTGGCGATCAGGAAGTTCTCGTCCTGGTCCGTGGAGACGTTGACGGCCGCCGTCAGCCGGGCGTCGGAGATGTAGATGAACCCCTGGCTGCGCTCCAGCTCGACGGCGATCGCCTCGATGAGGGTATCTTCCCCGAAACCGTCCACGACCCCGCGGCGGATCACCTGGACGAGATCGAAGAAGTCCTCCGGCGTGATCTCCTCGTCGCATGCCAGCAGCACGTCGGAGTAGAGGTCGTCGTCACCCTCGTGGAGCTCGTAGAAGTACACGTGGTCTCCTCGTCTGCGGAGCCTGTCCGGCCAGTATACGGATTGACCGTGGCCCTCCCGGGGGCCGCGGTCAATCCTCGCGCCGATTGGGGCCTGCGCGTCCCGGCCGCACCGGTCGGCGAGCCCCGCGCGGCCGAGTCGCAGCGGGCGGCCGCGGCTGGCCCGGCCCCGACGGTGGTGGTGGTGGGGTCGGCGTCGCGCGACGTGGACCCGTCCGACCCGCGTGGCTGGCGATTGGGCGGCGGAGCGACCTACGGCGCCCTCGCCCTCGCCCGCCTGGGGCTACGCGTCGGCGTCGTCCTGGGCGTCGATCAGCCGGCGGCCGGCGCCCACGAGCTCGACCTCCTTCGCGCAGCCGGCGCCGAGCTGCACCTCGTCCGCCTCCCGGCCGGGCCGGTCTTCCATCTCGAGGAAACTGCCGCCGGGCGCTCGCTCCGCTGCGACGACCCGGGCGGGCCGCTGCCGGTGGCGGCTCTTCCCCCGACGTGGCGGGCGGCGCCGGCCTGGTACCTCTCGCCCGTCGCCGACGAGCTGCCGGACGGGTGGGCGGCGATCCCGCCCGGAGCGATCGTCGCCCTTGGGTGGCAGGGCATCCTCCGTGCGCTGGAGCGCGGCGCGCCGGTGCGCCCGCGGCCCGCAGCCCCGCGGGCGCTCCTGCGGCGGGCCGACCTGGTCTCGGTGAGCACCGAGGACCTGGATCCGGGGGCCGACCTGCGGGGGCTCCTTCGCCTGCTGCGGACCGGCACCCTGTGCACGCTGACCCGTGGCGGCCACGGGGGGCTCGCGTTCGCCGTCCGCCCGGGGACGTCGCGGATGCGCTGGTTCCCGGCGATTCCGGCGCCGGCGGTGGTCGACACGACCGGCGCCGGCGATGCTTTCCTTGCGGCGCTCCTGGCGGCCCGGACCGTGCCCGCCCTGGCCGGCCGCCGGCCGCATCTTCCCGCCGCCCTGCGGTTCGCCGCGACGATGGCCGCCGTCCACGTCGGCGCGTCCGGCCTCGCCGGCGTGCCGACCCTGGAGGCCGTGCGCGACGCCCTCAGGGGGTCGGCGCCGGGCTGATCCCGCCCGCGGTCCGGCGCCGGAGGCGCCGGAGCCGTGCGGCGAGGGCGGCCTCGAAGTCCGGGTCGCCGCCCCAGCGGAGGCGGGTCCGCTCCGCGGCGCGGGCTGCGGCCTCGGCGGCGCGGAGCGCGCCCGCCGGGTCGCGCAGAGCGTGCTCACGGACCTTGGCGGCCTCCACCCAGGCGCGCGGCGCCATCGCGCCGCCGGCGGCGGCGAGCGCCTCCCACGCCGCCAGCGCCTCGCCCGTGCGCCCGAGCCGGCGCAGGGTGCGCGCCCGCTCGGCCCGGATTCGGTCGCGCGAGACGGTGGCCGGCGCCGGCGCACCGTACGGCCACACCGCGGAGCCGAGGGGCGCCGGACGCGACGCGGCATCCGCGTCATCGAGGCAGCCGAGCGCGTCGGAGTGACGGCGATCGCGGGTGTAGGCGCGGGCGAGGGCGACGAGGTCCCCGGGCGGGGCGAGCGCACGGCGGTCCGGATCGGCGTACCGGGCGTCGAGATGGGCGAGGAGACGTGCCAGCGACGCCACGTCCTCGGCGTTGTGCCACAGGACGGCGGCGAGCGGGCCGGCCGGGCCGCCGCGGACGAAGTCGAGATAGCGCCCCGGGATCTCCCAGCCGCCCACGTCGTCGTGGCGCTGGACGCCGAGGAGCTCGCGCTCGACGGTGGCGAGGCGGGCGTCCCCGATCCGGTGGCGGAACAGGCGGCGCACGCCGGGCAACAGGTCGAGCATGCCGGCGTGCGCGGGCGCCGCACGACGGTGGAGGCGGTAGCGGGTCACGAGGAGCGGCCAGTCGAAGCCCCTGCCGTTGTACGTGACCAGCCAGGCGTCGGCGGGGATGGCCCGCTCGAGCGCTGCCAGCAGCGCGCGCTCCTCGCCGTGGTCCGGGCAGACCAGCTGGAGCCGCCGGAACCGGTCGCCCTCCCACCAGCCGAGGCCCACGAGGAAGGCCAGCGTTCCGGCGGCGGTTCCGAGCCCGGTGGTCTCCGTGTCGAGGCAGACCAGGCGTGCCTCCGGGCCCGGCTGCCCCGGGAGGCTGGCCAGCCGCTCGCGGACGAGCGGCACTGCGATCGGCGGCGGTTCGACGCGCACCACCAGGCCGTCCGGCCCCCCGACGACTTCGCCGTCGAGGGCCGTCGCCAGGCGCGCCGCCAGGGCCGGGCCACGCAGCGGCGGCACCGGCCGCCCGACGACGCCTGCCGCGGGCGCCGCGACGCGCGTCGCGCGGAACCGGGCGAGGCGCCGCTCGAGCGTGGCGACGTCGCTCATCGGGGAACCGGTGTCGCCGCGGGCCCGGCCCGCCGCGCCCCCAGCCCGTCGAGGAGCCGGAGGACGAGAACCCGTGCGTCGAGGTCCACCTCCCCGCCCGCGGGCCTGGGCCCCGTGCACGACGGGCAGCCGCCATCGCAGCCGCACGAGGCCACGAGGTCGGCTGCGCCATCGACGAGCTCGGCGTGGCGCTGCCACAGGCGCTCGGCGAGACCCACGCCGCCGGGCACCGCCTCGTAGAGGTAGACGGTGGGTGCGCCGTCGTGCGGCGAGCGGACCTGCGCGACGAGGCCGAGGTCGCGCGGGTCCACCATGAGGAGGACGCTTGCGACCGTCTGCAGCGCCCGACCGGCCCCGGCGAGGGCGACGTCGAGGTCGGCCCTGCGCCAGCCGGTCGCCGCTTCCTCGGCCGTCAGCCAGTAGGCAGTTGTCTGGAGCTCGATCTCGGGGAGGTAAATCGGCCCCCAGCCCAGGTTCTCGTTCGTCACGAGCTTCAGCTTCTTGAAGAGCGTCGCCCGGCTCGCGACCATGACCTCGCCGTGGCGGCGCGATCCGCCGGGGGCGGCGGCGGCCCCGAAGACGTCGAGCGGCTTGAGCGTGACCGCGCGGTCGGCCTGGGTGTAGTGGTCGACGTCCACGCGCCGGACGTACGCCTTGCGCTCGTCCCAGTCGAGGCGGTCGACGTGGAACTGGGCCGTCTCGTGCAGGTAGATGGCATCCTCGTGGACCAGCGTCTGGGCCGAGAAGAGGTCCAGCTCGCCGATCACCCGGGGGCGGTCCGGCGTCGTGTCGATGATCACGACGTTCTCCTCGGCCGCGGTTCGCAGCGAGATGGCCGAGGCGGGGAAGTTCTCGGACGACCAGTACCAGCGCCCGTCGTCGCCCTGGTGGACGTGGCCGTCCTCGGCGAGGAAGGCGAGAAGGTCGTCGCCAGGGCCGGGCCCGAAGACCTCGCCGGGCACGAACGGCAGCTCGAACGTCGCCGCCTTCAGGTGGGCGAGGAGGATGTGAAGGTTGTCCGGGTCGACACGGGCCTCCTCGGGCGGCTGGTCGAGGATGAACTCCGGGTGGTGGACAACGTACTGGTCGACGGGCGCCGCCGAGGCGACCAGGACCGCGACGCTTGTGCCCAGGCGCCGGCCGGCCCTCCCCGCCTGCTGGCGGGTGGCGGCGATGGAGCCTGGGTAGCCGGCCAGGATGGCGACGTCGAGGCGCCCGATGTCGACCCCGAGCTCGAGCGCGTTCGTCGAGACGACGCCGAGGACCTCGCCGTCACGCAGCCCCTCCTCGATGGCGCGGCGCTCGGTGGGCAGGTAGCCTCCCCGGTAGCCGCGCACCCGCGAGCGGGGCCCGGCGTGCTCGCGGAGCGTCTCGCGAAGCCCGGTGAGGATCAGCTCGACGGCCGTGCGCGAGCGCCCGAAGACGATCGTCTGGCGGCCGGCCCGCAGGAACGGGAGTGCCCAGCGCTGGGCCAGCGTGAGGGACGAGCCCCGCGCCCCCGACGCCGCATCGACGACCGGCGGGTCCACGAACAGCAGGTGGCGCACGCCGGCCGGCGCCCCGCTGCGGTCGACGACGAGGGGGGCGCGCCCCGTGAGGAGGGTCGCCAGCTCGCCGGGGTTCGCGATGGTCGCCGAGCACGTGACGATGACCGGGTGCGAGCCGTAGTGGGCGCACAGCCGGAGGAGGCGGCGCAGGACGTTGGCCACGTGGCTCCCGAAGAGCCCCCGGTACGTGTGGAGCTCGTCGACGACGATCACCTGGAGCTGCTCGAAGAGCTGGAACCACTTCGTGTGGTGGGGGAGGATCGCCGCGTGGAGCATGTCCGGGTTCGTCACCACGACCTGGCCCGCCGCCCTGATCGTCGAGCGGATCGGCGCGGGCGTGTCGCCGTCGTAGGTGGAAACCGAGACCGGGAGCCCCGCCGCCCGGGCGAGCTCCCGGAAGGAGACGACCTGATCCTGCCCGAGCGCCTTCGTCGGGAAGAGCCAGAGGGCGCGGGCGGAAGGATCGTCGGCCAGTGCCTGGAGGACCGGCAGCTCGTAGCAGAGGCTCTTCCCGGAGGCCGTCGGGGTCACCACGCAGACGTCCCGGCCCGCGCGGACGGCGTCGAGCGCCTCGGCCTGGTGGGTGTACAGGGCATCGATCCCGCGGTGGTCGAGGGCCGCGCCGATGCGGGGATCGAGCCACGCCGGGAAGGGCACGGTCACGGCCTCACGGGCGGGCTCCACGGCATGGTGGAGGACGCCCCGGGCCATGGAGGGCTCGTCGAGGATCCCGGCGAGGACCGACGCGACGTCGGCGGGAGCGTAGGTGCGCATGGCAGCCGCCTCTGAAATCGAACAGGTGTGCGAAAGCGAGCGGAGTCTACCACCGGGTCCCGACCCGGGTCGGCCGCACCATGACCGCCTCGCGTGCCAGCTCGTCCGGCACGTGGCGCGGTTTGACACTCCGTCAGTGCGCAGCTACCCTTCGGGCATGCCGCGGCACCCGAGCCTCGCACCCCGCGACCCGGACGAGGCGACGCAACCGGTCCCGGAAGCAGCCCCGGCGCCCAGCGCCGCCGGCCCGGCGGCCCGCCCGTCGCTTGCCGGCCTCGGCGTGGCCGGGATCTCGCGTCGTCGCGTGGCCTGGGTTGGCCTGACCGTCCTCGCCGCCTGGATCGTGATCGCCTTCGCCGGGCAGGCCGCGGAGGCCTCCCGCGCGACCGCCCGCGTGGCCGACGAGCGTGCCCGCAACGCCGACGTGGCGGCGCAGACCGAAGCCATCCGTCGCGAGCTCGACCTCGCCACCCAGGAGCGGTGGGTCCTCCAGCAGGCACGGGCGTACCGGCTCGGCTCCCGCGCCGAGCGGCCCTTCGCGCTCGCCCCGGATGCCCCCGCCCTCGCGGACGACGCCCCTGGCTCGCCGACACGTCGCCTCGGAGCGGACACGACGACGCCGTCTCCGCTCGAAGGCTGGCTCGAGGTCCTCTTCGGCCCCCAGGACTAGTTGCAGTTCGCCGGATCACCCCGCGCTGGGCGACCCGGGTCTCCCGCGACGGGGTCACGCTGCCCGGCGGGCCGCGCTTCCTCGTTCCCGCCCGGCGCCGACCACGTCGGCCCGCGGCGCGGTCCTCCTGCTCGTCCTGGGCGCGGCGATCTGGGCCGCCACCTCGATCCACGTGCGGCGCCACCGCGGGGCCTCGTCACCGCTGACCCTCCAGCCCTGGCAGCTCCTGGTGGCCGTCGTCCTGCTGGCTGCCCCGGCGGCTCCCGCCCGGGGGGGCGGAGGATCGGGTCGTCGCCGTTCCCGGGACGCTGCGGTAGAATGGAGGCAAGGCGGAGTAGCTCAGTGGTAGAGCAGGGGACTCATAAGCCCTTGGTCGGTGGTTCAAATCCGCCCTCCGCTACCACCTCGCCACGTTGTGGGCCGGCCCCCGGGGCCGGCCGTTTCACGTCACGGGCGGACGTGCTGCCGGTCACCCCCCGCGCCCCGGCGCCGTCGCCCGGGGATCACCCTTCTCCAGGACCACCTCGAAGAAGTCCCTGCTGAGCTCCCAGCGGGGGTAGCGGCCCAGGACGTCGTGGAACCGCTGGTAGAGCTCCTCGTCGAGGGGCGTCTCGCGGAAGCGCAGGGCGAGGATGCGGAACCCGATCTCCCGGAAGTAGTCCTCGTAGTGGGCCCAGGTCAGGCGGTTGACCCAGGCCGACCCGTCGACCTCGACCCCCCGGCGTGCCAGCGCGTCCGAGATGACGTCGTCGCTGAAGAGCAGATGGGGGAACGGGAAGGCGATGTGGCGGTACAGGTGAGAGGCCTGGGGACCGCGCTGGAGGTTCGCCTTCATCCAGAAGAGGCCGCCGGGACGCAGGACGCGGTGGGTCTCGACGAGCATCCGGTACGGATGGAGCACGTGCTCCCAGACGGTGAACGACATCGCCCGGTCGAAGGTGTCCGCGGCGAAGGGGTTCAGGGTGGCCAGGTCGGCCACCTGAAGGTGGACGCGGTCTCCCGCGAGCGCCGGCCATGACCGACGCTCGACGACATCCACGCCCCACGCGTCGGCGCCGAGCGCGTGGGCGGCATGCCAGAGCTCGTAGCCGCCGCCGCACCCGACCTCGAGCACCTTCCGGTTCGCCAGGTCGATGGCGCGGTGGACGCCACGGAGGCGCCCTATGGCCGACTCGATCATGGCCTCGTGGTCGTAACGGCGCGGGGCGGGGACCAGCGGACGCTCGGCGTATTCCGCGTTGAGCCGCTCGAACAGCTCGACGTCGTAGCGGACCCTCGGTCGGTCCGGCTCGCTCGAGTGGACGGGTTGCATCGGCAGCTCGATGACGGGCGGGACCGGCAGCTCGGCGGGGAGCGAGACGAGCGCCGGCCGCGGCCTGTGAACCGCCGGCAGCA
>Ga0315293_10001336_pt1 | contig 23909 bp, 25 predicted proteins | sample YL17G13_20_MG_FD_203071 | JGI IMG/M metagenome (GOLD analysis project Ga0315293, IMG submission 203071) | Sediment microbial communities from Yellowstone Lake, YNP, Wyoming, USA - YL17G13_20 | ecosystem: Environmental > Aquatic > Freshwater > Lake > Sediment | place: USA: Wyoming | collected...
AGGTGCTGGTTGGTGGGGTATGCAAAAAATACCCAATTTCGGTATTTTGCGTGGCGCTATTGTAGCTGCACTCAAAAAAGTGGAAGGCCAAAAACTATCCAACAAACGCATTAAGAAAGAGTTAAAGCTAAAGGGCATAATACAATTAATTTAGTATAACTATTTACATACACTGATAAAGAATAATCATAAATGTCGCTGTGAATTTTTTAGACATAAAAAAAGCCTGAATTATCAGGCTTTAATATAAATAATTGCTTATTATTTAACCTACAGGAATGCCCGAAAGCATCCCCTCTTTAATCCCTGATAGATCTTTGAGACCCCCAGCCTTTAATTCTTCATATTTTTCCTGAAATACGAAATAAAGAGTCATGACAGCATCTGGAGTATCTTTCCAGGAATCTAAATCATAAGGATCTTCAATGAGTGATTGAGAAATACGAGCACCGGCTCCAATACTGACTTCCTTTACTATCTTTATATCAGGAGTTATCTGCGAGTCCATTCCCCCATCAGTAATTAGGACGACCTTTTGATGTTTAAGATGAGGACGTATTTTTGATATAGACCTTTGTTGTACTGAACCTATAGTTAATGATTCAGGTCCTGCTGAGCATAACAGATCTGATCGCCTCCCAGAACTAATTATTCCTCCAGATGTCTTTTGTTCATCGCAACTGGCTGAAGCTGATACTCCGATAGGTCCTGAGTAGCCTTTATCAGGTATCAAGGTCTCTGAAAAATTAGAAGCAGCACTATACAGCACAGAGGATGAAAAACAGTTCACTGTACCTGAGTTGTTAACAGGGACATTGAATATACTGTATAAACTTTCATTGTTATTCAGATAAACAGCATTACTACTTCTATTTACCTGACGCCATTGTTTAGGCCTGTAAAAAGCGAATCCGAAAGCAGGTACAGTATTCTCTTTTGAGATCATAGCTGAGGCTACGTCTCTGAGCTCATCTTCAGTGAAGAAAAACTGCCTGACAGAACCATCTTCAGTATTGACCCAACCATCGAGCCAGAGGGGGGCCTGAGAGACGTACCCTTGTGAAACCCATTTATATTTACATTCAGGACAGAATCTATCCGCCAAAAAATCACAACCATGTTTCGGGCATTTAGTCTCATATTTTTCCATGTGAAACCCTGATGTCTGCATACCTGTGAGCGGATTACATCCTTTTACAGTAGGTATAATAGCTGTATTATCAGGGTCATTGGCTCTCCAATCAAACCACAAACCTTTATTAGGCTTTACTGGGATGAGGAACGCTCCTTTTTTCATCCAATTTTCGGGCCATTTCTCAAATAGATCGGCCGGATAAGACGGTAGTTCATATCCTGGGGGAAGTCCATGAACTCCTTCACCTGTCAGTCGTTCCGCTTCCATTATTCTGGCTTTAAACCCTTTATACTCCATCCAATTCCGTGTCATAAAATCCTCCAAAAAATTTAAAAAAAGGGACAGGAATCATTCCCATCCCTTTTTATCGTTGTTAATAACTTCTGTTACCGAAAGCCCGGCTACCTTCCATGAAGAAAGGATCAGCTACTGTACGACTTGGCCGATTCTCAATTACTCTGAGTTTCGGTAAACTCCCTGTAGCGTCCATTTCATCAAACGTCTTAGCTAGTGAAGGCCAGGTCTGTTTAAGATCATCCAGACCCTTTGCTCCGCTGGCCATGATCGCTTTTCTGTCGGAAAAGCTATTTTTGTTGAAATTGGAAGATTGAGCTATAAGATTGATATAAGCTCTTTCTTTCTCTCCAACCGGCGAGAAATTTAACGAGCATTTCTCACAATAGCCTTTATACAGAACTTCACCACAGATAGGACAGTAGTCGATGATTCTGTCTGCAAGATTCAATTCTGTGATCTTATAGACAGCAGAATAGCCATCTCCGTTAGAAACAATGGATGGCACAGTCCTTTTCCGGGCCGATTTGAGAAGTTCCAGGGTCGTTTCCAGATTAATCTTTTCTTTTCCCGGTTCGTATTTACCAGGGACCAGAACCACAAAATTTTGCCCTCTGGCTCTCTTATTATGTAGTTCTGTTTCGATTTCTGGGTCACGGTCCTGAACAAACTTTTCCAGAAGTTCCCGGTCAGACCATTGCTGGATAGGACGGGCAGCTTTGAAGACCTGAGCCATGCTTTCAGCGGTCAGGACGGGCATTTTTTCCTGTGTTTCAGTCGGGGTGACTGGAGCAGGTCTTGCCGTTTCTGAATCTTTGAGCATAGATGCTGCGGCTTTAAGCTGAAGATTCTTGGCCTGAGTACCGCACTTGACCAGTATCTGAACTACGTCATCAATGGTCGTTGTGGGGGCATCCAGGACATCAAGGCCGGCAGCATCATCAGTGATGCCTTCATCAGCAAAAGCTTTGAGCAGATCTTCAGGACTGGCTTTGAGAATGGATGAAACTTTCTGACAGCGGACTGATAGAGGAGTTGACATTTATGCCTCCTTAAGGCTGGTAACCTGTCACGGTCACCTGTTTTTGGGCATCTCGAATATATGGCGGCCCTACCCATACGTGCGTTATACCTGCACGTTCGGTCATTGATTTGAATATAGCATCATTAAAAAAGTCTGTCAAGTATTTTTTATTCTTTTTTCCATAGATCTTCTAATGAGCCTGAAAATAATTGTTTTAATCGTTCTTTTTCATAGACCCTTCGAGCTTCTTGAGCAGCTATTCGACGCATCTCTCTTCGGTTATCCTCATGAGAAGGAGGATCATCATCCATTATACGCCCATCTCTTACACCAGGACCATACAGCATAAAATCTCCTTTGTTATATATAGTATATTTTAAAGAAGAATTCATGTCTGTGATTATGGTCACATTAATCACATATTTTTTCTTTGAATGTTACTTTCACGAGATTGTCCACGGTATCAATTTTAATAATAGTCTCTTGTAGAACTCTGACAGGCTCAGTCATCCCATACTGCATAGTAGTTATTTTATAATGGCTGCAGCTGAAGAAAAAACAGAAAAAAATTATCATTAGTAGTTTGTACATAAGATAATTTTATCATTAAGCTAGAGGCGATGCAATCTAATTTATTAACCATTAACCAAACCGATAAATTAGTTCCCATCACTATGTAACTCTAGCTTTAAATAGTTAATTCTCTTTTTAAAATATCTTCAATGTCTTCTCTGGACTTTTTTGTATACGGTATTCTAATAAGTTTTATTTCATTATTTAAACAATATCTGTTTTTAATGGCATCTTTTTTCTTTAAATCTTCATAGGCTGTTATGCCACCATAATAATCTACAGGGTTGAAGTGCTGTTTACCGTCATACTCAATACAAGCGTTCATACTGGGTATATAAAAATCAAAAGGTAACAGTCTTATATTTTTGCAGTCAGTAAATTTTTTTTCTCTTTCATATTTAATATTCATTGAATTTAAAAGGTCACTTATTTTAAGTTCACCCTGAGAGTCCAGACAAAAAGGACAGCCTTTACCTGCCAAATGTGACGCGGGGGTTTGAATAAATACCCCATGGTTATGACATTTAATTTTTATTTTTATTTCACATTTTTTGTAATCAACTTCTGAATAGTCGTATTTATTTTTATGCACCAGCATTGCTTTTCTAATAAATTCTTGTGTGTTATACTTACGGCTATCGGCATTAATTTTAAGAGCACATTTAACACATTTCATTCCCATTAAATGGTTGTTCGGAGACTGTTCAAAAAGGCCATGATCAGGACATAAGATCTTTATTTTTTTACAGCTTTTCCTATAGGCTACTAAGGAATAATCGTATTTATTTCCATGTATAGCCTTGGCTTTTTCTATGAATGTTTTGGTCGTTAAAGAATTGTAATGAGGAAGTTCTCGGGCACATCTTGGACAGCCCTGGCCAGCCATATGTTTTGTTGGAGTCTGCTGAAAAAGTCCGTGTTTAGTGCATATTATGTCTAATTTCACATGACTATTTTTATAATCTGTTCTTGAATAATCATATTTATTTCCATGGACAGCGACAGCCTTTTTTAAAAATTCAGTCTGATTCAGGCACAGGGCTAAAACAGTTTTATGTCTCCCGCATTTTGGACAGCCCTGTTTTCTTAGATGGGCATTTGGAACCATCTTAAATAAGCCATGATCAGGGCAGACTATATTGATCTTTACCCTGGAAAGAGTGTAATTAGCTAAAGAATAGTCATATTTGTTTCTATGTACTATTCTAGCTTTTTTAACGAATTCTTCTATATTAGATCGATCGGGCATAAATAATTTAAATGGTCATACTAAAGATCACCGATGCCCCACGGTCAAAGTGCGGCAATCTAACTTCGTGTAGTTTATACAGATTGCAGTTTATATATTTTAGTAGCCTGTAATACTGATCCAGATCTCTGTTTCTTTTCCTCTCCATTTTCAATCTTTCCATACATTTGAGAAACCGATGACGTACTTTCACCTGGGTCATTTTTTTCTTGTCACCTAAAAACTCGAATTTTTCATTTAAAAGCTGGGCAGTTTTACTTTGGCAAGTCGTTTCCATCATGAATTTTATTATTTCTATTTCAAGAATATTGAAATAGCTTTTTAAAGCTGTTTCAATTTCTTCTTTGGTTATTTTCGGCATTTTCCGGAGAAATTTAAGACGGGCTTTTGCTCGGGTAAGTCGACTTGATATAGCTCCTTGGGTAACGCCAAACATTTTAGCTATATCTTTTTGGTTTTTTCGCTCTTTGTAGTAAAGATCTATCAGATCTCTTTCTCTTTCAGGAAGCTGACTTATTAAATCATTGAAATCCTGCAAAGACACTGAAGGCCCGAGAATTTCATTGTATTTAATAGCTCTTTCATTGGAGAACTGTTTATCCATATCAGAATAATCTATTGACTTAAGAACAGGGCTAGTCCTCATCTTTATTGCTCCTATCTGAGTAATGCTCTAGTAGAGTTGATGGTATCGGTACGATCATTTCCCGTGAAATACGGGTTATTTTTATAAAAATTTTTTTACCAGCGTCTTCTATTCCAACTACCTCTCCTACAAGATTCTTAAAAACTCCTTCCAGAATTCTTACTTTATCGGTTAAAATAAATTTTCTTTTTAAAGAATTTCTCAGCTTTTTCTTCATTCCAGCAATAATATGAGAATTTACTGTTTCGTACTTACCCTTTTTATGAAGTACTCCAGTAAATAATCTTTGGTCATTGATGTACATGATATTGGAGCGTACTGAAAATGAATCTCGTACAAAAGCATATCCTTCTACGAGACAGCATGTACTAACATAGGATCCCATAGGTTCGTAGTGGATGGGAATGAAATATTCGGCATCATCACCGAAAACAGCCTTTATAGCTACTTCAATTTCTTTGTAGCCTAAGGTATCGGAAATGTCATTTAATTGTAAAATAAGCCACTCAGAGCCCACCACGCCCCCCTACCAAATTCTGAGAAAATTCCTCAGGAGTCAGTACTTCGTCATCGAAGCTATTTTCTCCTACTTTCTCTTCTTTAGGTAAGGGCCAATCTGAATGAATATTTTTTGTTTCTTTGTGCTCCGGTGCTTGAGCGTTATTATGTCGCTCTCGCAATAGCTGCGCCCGTTCAATAACAGGCTTTTTAGAATAGTCAGCGTAATTTAATTTGGGAGCATTAACAGCGGTTTGTTGCTGCGGAATATTATGTGTTGAATTATCCGTATTTTGAGTGGATATTTTTTGAGGAACAATTGAGCCAAACTTATAGTGAAGAACTATAATATCGCTTCGAAGACCTAACTTATCGACATATTTATCTCTGCCGATAAGATAATTGAGCTGCTCTAACAGACCAAATCCATGTACATTTTTAAGATCAGTTAAGATTTTAATTTTCCTTTCTGAAAAATTATTATATCCATTTAAAAAGGCACATGCATCACTTATCATGGTTATCACACCATTATAAAAATCCATAGAGGATAGGTATGAAGAGACACTGTTATAGGCATCGAGAACTTTTGTTAAGTCTTTGCCCAGATTAAGCAGCATTTCAAAAATAGTGTCGTCATAGCTATTACAGCATGATTGAACATTTTCAGTGGTTACTTTACCTATACAGGATATTCTTTCCAGATTCTTAACAGCTACTCGGACATGGCCATCTGATTTTTCTGCCAGTAGTTCCAGGGCTAAGTCATCATACTCTATATTTTCAGCCTGGCAGATATTTTTTAGTAACGGGGTGATTAAAGAGGTAGGAACTTTGGTCACATACAGTTTAGTACAGCGGTCCCAGAGAGTTTTTTTTATTTTTTCCGGCTCTGTGGTGCAGAATATATAAATCAAATGGTCAGGACACTGTTCTATCTGCTTGAGTAGGGCATCCTGACCATGACTGCTTATATCCTGACATTCATCTATCAGGAGGATTTTTTTACCGGAGGCGGGCACCGAATAGGCTTCATCTCTAAGATCTACCATATCGTCTTTGCCGCCGCATGAAGCTGCGTCTAGTTCCCGGTAATTAAAATGCTGCTCACGATTGAATAGCCGGCAGGATTCACACTGGTTACAGGGATCTCCGTCTATAGGAGATTCACATAATACAGCTTTTGCGAAGATTCTACCGCTGGTGGTTTTTCCGGTGCCAGAGGGGCCCGTAAAAATATAGGCAGAGCTGTAGCGTTTGTGTATAATAATTTGACGTAGAATCTGTACGACAGGTTCTTGACCAAGGACTTCTTTAAAGGAAGTCGGCCTGAATTTTTGATCTAACATTACTAATAACCGCCCAGTTTTTAACAAGTTAGAAATCTTATATCAATATATGATTAACGGGTCTTATTTGTCAACATTATTCTGAATGTCTAAAATTTCTTTTACGCTATTTCCTAAAACTTCGTCTATAGTACTGTCTTTATTCTTGAGATATTTACCCCAGAGTCCTATAGCAGGCCACTTTCCAGTTCTTATAAGTTTTCGTTTTCTAAAGGGTTGCATGTTTGTTATGGTCTTATATTTTATGAGAGCTTCAGCCAAGGGAAGGCCTTCTTCTTTAAATACCATGGAAATAGGGCGTTTCCACGGAAATCTATTAAGATAGGTATTATGCCTTTTACCTCTGTTTAAGGCTTCAATGTATTTATAAATATTTCTATCTATACCGGAAAAATAGGTGCCATCTGAGCATTCCGCGATGAAAATGGACAGAGTACCAAGAAGATCTACCCATTTAATTAAAAATCTATCTCTATCCAAGAGTTAATACCTTTGATGACACGAAAGTTTTAAAATCTTTTAGACTAAGATGTTCATAGCATTTTGCTGGATCCTCGTAATTTCCTAAAGAAGCTCTTTTTATATTAGGGAACATCTTTTCCGCTTTATCGGTTCCGTGAAAACCTGCTTTATCATAATCAAACATAGTTATAATATTGTCACAATAAAGACGGAGATAGTTATACTGTGTTTCCGATATTCCAGATGTTATCGTAGCTACAGTATTGGGGAATACTTTTCTCATAGCTATTACATCGGTGTAGCCTTCAACTACATACACTTTATTTTCTGAGTAAATATAAGGTAAAGCCAGATCAAGTCCGAAAAAATAGCCTGTAAATTTAGCTTCATCCAGGACAAAATTTTTAAAGCCTTTCTTATCTATTGTTCTACCCGTTATCCCGATGGCTCGTCCAGAAGCATCCATTATGGGGAAAATGAGTCTGTTTTCATACACTCTACCTTTAAAACTCTCCTGTAAAAAGCGAGTCCGATCAGGACTGTCTTCTTGAGGGACTGCTATAATTTTATTGTAACCTAATTTATATAGCTTGATGTCATCTTCAAATATTTTTCTTGATTTCAGATAGTTTATAGCCTTCTCGTACCTGAAAATAGACCCGTGAAAATAATTTATCAGCTCATCTAAGAACATAATTCTAAGTTTCTTTAAGCTGTACATCGAAACTCTGACATTTACTTATTATGTCTTTATATACCCAGTCTGGGACTTTGTGGAAAAAAGGCTCATTAGTTCTAGGGTGATTTCTAAAGAGAGGTATACATCTTTCAACCACTCCGGTCTGACCTTTTCTTCCATTGAGATCGTAGTAATATATAGTGATCAGATATTTACATTCTTCTATAGGGAGGTTTTCCCATTTACCGCTTTTTTCCCTAGCTTCTTTAATTATTTTTCCTTTAGGACTTGACCAGTCAATAATTTCTTCCAGTTTAGCGAGTCTGTTTGTCAACACTATTTTCAGGTCCTTATGTTTTCCTCTTACATATTTATCATAATCCGCAGTCAAAAACAGCAGGTCACCTGGTTGAAGATCGGTCATAAAATGTTTTCCTTATAATTGGGCTATTATTTTTCTTGAATCCTGCTCGGTAGCCAGTAGGATTTTGAGATCGAGTATAGATTCTTCAGTAATTCTGTCAGGTTCTCTGGTTTTTTTATAGCGTGTATTACCACATTCAGTAAGTTTATTGTGTGCCCTTAATGTTTTTACAAGGCCATCAGAGATAACATCAATTTTTCTTTTATAATAAACCACATTGCTGCGACATTGAGGACACAAATAAAGAATGAATTTAAGTTTATTCTTTTTCAGCTCAGCTTCCACAGACTGACCACATTTTGGACAGCATAAATTTAATGTTGATTTAGCCATTTGTTATACTCACCGAAAGACAGTTTTTCATAAGACTGATAGCAAAATCGGCCAGAAAATTATCTCTGGACATTGTACAGGGCTCTATCACAGTGACTTCATACCCTCTGTTTCTTAATTCTTCAGCAGTGAAAAGGATCGAAGTATGGGTTTCTATTCCTGCCATTATTACTTTTTCCACATGTTCTTTTTTTAAGAAAACATCCAGTCCAGTATTATAAAAGGCACTGTACCTGGTTTTATCGAAAATAATACTGGAATACTTCCTTAGTGATTCAATAATATGAAAATCTTCTGTGTTTACTATGGAATGAGTTTTATCGCTAATGAAAAAGTCATCTTCCACAGCATGTTTTTCTCTAAAAAACACTTTTAATCCGTTAATCCCTGATAGATAGTCCTCCAACCTGATCCTAAGTATTTCTGCTTTATCCCCCATATACACAGACCCTGAAGGAGAGAAAAAGCTGTTTTGTGCATTCATTATGAATAAGGCTGTCTGCATTAATTGATTATTTCCTTCCTTCAGGTGGCCTCTTACCTATAATACAAGGAATGTCGGTGTATTTTAAAGCCGTATTTTTATTTTTTTAATCACAGCACAGGAGAGCTGTTTTTAGGGCTTTTTCCCGGAGTCCCTTTTCCGATCTTTTTACAGGAGTCTGAGCAGTAGATCGCATAAGGACCTTTATTAGAAAAAAATCTTTGGCATATACGGCACATTTTTAGATTATCAAGGCCGAAAGCCCTGATATAAAGGCTCATATTATAACAGATTAGACCTTGTATCCAGGTTTCGTTCTCATCTTTTACCCTGGCAGTCCTGGTTATGTTATCTCCCAGAGAACTTTTGGCTGTTTTAATGTCTTCTGCTAATGAACTTTCCATGTAATGATTTACAAAGAATTTAAACGCTTCATCAAGACCTTTATTCATGATATCGAGGACAGCTCCCTTTAGTTCTTCCTTAAACCCAGACATGTCAGGGAAAGCAGTCCTGGCGTTTTCAATGGCTTTTAGGGTATAAGTATCCTCAGTCATTCTGGAAAAGCTGTCCATCATTTCCAATATGCCTATTTCACCATTAAGATACCGTACAAATAAAGGTTCTTTGTAATCACGGTTCATCTGACACCTGTACGTTTATTAAAAGTTTTTGGTTGAATTTAAAAGATTTGACGTCTTTAACAGGTATAGTTATCAGGCCATCTTCAGTATTAATCATGATACTTCCTGTAGGGCCCATAAATATATCAGTCACAATTCCTGTTGTGACTATATTTTCGCATATCATAATTTTGTTAAAAACCTATTTAATTCTACTCGTTTATAGGTATTAAACATTCTGGCAATGACACTTTTTTTTCTGAGATTGACTTCTATTTTAAGCTCAGGATGTTTTCGAGACGGTAAATGTAAAAACACGACTGTACTGACTCTATTTGATTCAAGAAAAGGTTCTATTTTACTAACAAAGTCATCGACAGTTATTTGAAAATCTGCTCCTAATATATCTTTTCCGACATTGTATGTCTCTTTTAAAACAGTCCGTATCCGGTCTCTGTCAAGATCAAGAAAAATAGGGTTATTTTCGTCTATTTCACGCACAATTGTAGTATTTTTTGACCATGGTCATGACGGATTCTTTATTGGAGAAGCCGTGTGATATATGCTGTACCTGGGAGTCTTTCATGAAGACCATTGTTGGGACACTCATTATTCCAAACATCTGGGTCATGTCCGGATTAAGAGTAACGTCTACTTTGGCTACTCTTATATCACAGTATTTGTTGGAGACTTCTTCAAGGACACCCTGAAGAAGTTTACAGGGCATGCATGTGCTTGTATAAAAATCCAGAATGACATTACCATTACTGACTGCATTGAAATCTGATACTTCGGTCATCATTGTAAGCTCCATGAGGTAAAGATGTTTTGTGACAAACAATTAACCACCGCAGCCACTATGCCCGCATTCACAGTCATAGCAGGTAGGAGATCTCCAAACTATGTTGGGGGAACCGCATTCTTTACAGGTACCCTTTTTTTCTTTCAAATCTTCTTTTATTTTTATATGGCTGGCATAATCATACTTTAGTTCTTCTTCCATGACCCTAGCTATAGCATGAGGAGGAGAAGGTATTGATTCTGATGTACTGCAGTCACCTATTGTTGTAAAAACAGGCTTATCAGAAGGGATATTTTTAAGATTTCTGATAATGGATTCTGTTTTAACACCGGCCCGTAAAGCCAGGCTAATCAGTTTGGCCACAGCTTCTGCCCATGAATCCTCTACACCGCTGGTCTGATGTACATTAGGTTTTTTACTTTCCCCTACGGTGGCAAAAATCTCCACCAGATCTCCATTGGTATTTTTATTAGCTATGACATACAGGTTATGATTCTGCATATGTACTCTGTACGTAGCTCCGACAGTCCTGTGTCCACGTTTAATAGGAAGCATGCGACTGTCTGTTTCTTTTATGAGTGCTGGGGTAGGGTTCTGTTTTTTGTCTTTATTTACAAGAACTCCTTGTTTAGAACCATCCCTGAAGATGGTCACTCCCTTAACTCCATTTTCCATGGCCATAAGAAATGTCTTTTTTATTTCTTCTACGGTAGCTGTTTCAGGCATGTTTACAGTTTTACTCGTACTGGAATCTATGTATTTACTGAATACTAGAAGCATTTTCACATGATCTTCAGGAGTTATTTCCTGAGCAGTTTTAAAATAAAAAGGTTTTTCTTTACCTGGATTCTGTTTTTTCCATTCTAGATAGCTTGGACAGCCATCCTCATAAGAACCAAGCCGGGTATTTCGTTGTATAGACAGAGCATACCAAGGTTCGCATCCTGTGGATAAATTCAGCATCGTCCCTATTGTTCCCGTAGGTGCCTGGCTCGTGATGCACCCATTGCGCAATCCGTATTTACCTATGTCATCACGAATATCTTCTGGTAGGGTTTTTATAAACCCTGAATTTAAAAAAAGCTCTTTATTATATAAGGGGAAAGGTCCTTTTTCTTTTGATAGTTCTATTGAACTTTTATAAGCTTCATCCCGAAGCACCGTAAGAACTTTTTCTACTAAACAACGCCCGTCTTCAGTATCATAGCCTAATTCCATTTTTATAAGCATATCATGAAGACTTACAGTTCCTAATCCTGTACGACGTTCACTTTCAGCTGTACTCTTTATCTGTTGTAAAGGAAAACTACAATTATCAATGACATTGTCAGAAAATCGGACTGCTGTATGAATAACCTGTTTAAATAAGTCAAAATTAAATTTTTTATCATCTACAAAAGAGCAAAGAGCTATACTTGACAAATTACAGGAACTATAGGCTCCTAAAACCTGCTCACCACAGTTATGTACCTTTAAACCATTAACAAAACCCCAGTGCGTCTTAGGCTCAGTAAAATCAAAAACCTCTTCTTCTCCTATATATTCTATAGTAACAACTTTTGGGTCATGTCTATTTTTTGTCTTTCCCTCTAAAATATTTATTATCGTGGCTAAATTAGTAGCCTTGTATTTTTGAATAAACCCAATAAATTTGTTGAATGTGGCGATATCTTCTGAAGTGATATTTAAATCAAAGCTTTCTCGGCATTCATAGATACCGTTAATAAATTCCACTTTTTTGGGTTTATTCGTGGTATAGTAGGATCTAATGCCTAAAGCCATAAAAATAATTTGTAGCTGTTCTACAAATTCCTTGCAGGTATTTTTAAAAGAAATGCGGTTATAATTCAGAAGGACAGAGCCATTAGCAGAAAAAACACCCTTCAGAAATAGCTGTAACTGTCGGGGAGGTAAAGATAAAATCTTTTGAGAAAGTTTTCTCTGAGGAATGGATAGTTCTGGAAAATCAAGATCCCGGCAAATATTAGAGAGTCTGTGACTTAGGGCATAAGCACATGGTTTTGATTCCTGCTGCTCTATCTCATTTCCAAAGAGTTCTATAACATCTTTATCATCTTCACCAAGATAAACATACTTGAATCGACTTGAAGCTTTATGATAACCCCCATCACCAAAAATGAATCCAGCTTTAATCAGGTCATCATCCTCGATATTAACAGCGACACCTGTCCAATCTGAACCAGTGAGTCTCGTGGGGTTGAGATTTAAGCATTCCTCAACGGCCTTTTCAGACCCGTCAATGAATATTTTATGATCCTTAGTACATTTAAGAACTATACCATTGCTTAATTTAACCTTATATAGAGGTTTTATCCCAGTTTTAAATGCCTTTGAATCCGCCCATTCTTGCCCATTCCATATGTGAAATTCCTGACCTTGAAGGTCCCCGATTTTTGCGAGGCCTTTTTCCTGAGTTAAAAGCAGGCTATCATACGCTAAACAAGGGTTAGTACCTATCAACGGATTAGCATACTCAAGATTATGCATTCGTCTGGCAGTTGACATGTTTATGAGTCCAGGGCACCCATCAGCCCAAGCATTGTAACAGAGTCTATCCCAGACCTCTGACGCTTTTACTTTTCTTTTTGAAATTAATTCAAAAATATCCTGGGATCTTGGATAAGGGACTAGTTTTTTTACTTTCCAAAAAGCTGTTTTTTCACTATCTGCTACAACTTCAAATTCTTTTGTTATATAACCTTTATCAGTTTTTTTCTTGAATTGTACTTTGTAGAGTTCCCATTCTTTATCTTTCCATTTAAATGTCCATTCAGAATTATTTTTTAAGGCCGTGAAAAATTCGTCAGAAACTCCAACGCTTATATTAAGCATCTGTAATTTATAATGATTTTCAAATTTGAAAGCTTCCCATTTATCCAGATCTTTCACGTCCATGAATTCCAGAAGGCGATCCCAGTTGTGGTCTGTTTTATAGCTGATAAATTCCCAAACATCGGGGTGCCATACTTCAAGAAGACCTAACCCCGCTGAACGTCGACTATTATGGCTTATAAAGGAATTAGCTATATAAGAATGACTGTCATTAACTTCAAAATCCGCTGTATAGTCTTCTTCTTGATTAATTGTAGTTATTTTTGAAAAAAGAAAATTATTTATAGGTTGTAATGTATCTTTTGTTAAATCGTTTTTTAACAGCTTTGAGTAATTAGATAATGTAAGATGGCTGCTCCCTCTAATGTATGTTCTGATTCTTTTTATAAGAGCTTTAATTTCCTTGGTTTTGGCCATTTCATATAATTTTTCAAGAGACTTTTTCAGCCAATAATCAGGATGCGGAATAATACTAGAATATTCTTTATTAGTGTCTGGTTTAAAACTTTTACAAAAATTAAAGCGAGAGCCCTCTGGAAAATTTATTAGCTCATTCCATTTCTCAAGTCCTATAGAAGTCATGACTTTAACAGCATAAGCGTCTTTTCTTGAAAAACGACTTTCATGATTAAAAGTCTTAAATCTTTTGCAGGGGATACCCATTCCCATTAAAAGTATTTGAACTTCTTTAGCTAATTTAATAGATGAAGTATTTAATTGTGGATAACCATGACAAACATATCCATCAGCTTCAAAAAGGCCGGCTATAAATGAGGCTACTATTTCTTCTGGACTAAGTCTTATTTTTATGGGAATTGAAGCTGTTATGCTTTTAGATTTCAACAGGCCGTTGTTATTTAAATATTTTTTTATAATTTTATTAGTGATATAGTAAGTTTTACTCTCTTCTCCTGATTTCTGCATCTCAGTAATAGTCGGGTTGGATCCAAAAAGATTCTTGAAAATCCCATGTATCATCTCATTAAGATAGCTTTTAGAAGGTATTGACACACCAATCCTATAATCATTATCTAAAGATCCTGAAAATCCATTACCTACATAATAGCCAAGAAAAAAAGCAAAATCATTGTCGATTTTATCAGGTAGTTTATCAGGAACAAGACAATTATGGTGATCAGCTTTTATATCTGTATCAAGATATTGTAATTTCCCCTCATGCTGATTCATTTCAGATACTACGTAATCACCTACTTTTAGATTCTTAAGTTCTTTCCATTCGAACCCTTTTTCAGTGATTGTGTAGATTTTATGTGATAAGGTCCCTTTAATATTAAGGCCTATATCTGTAGCTATATTTAAGATATCAGAAAAACCATTTACATAATATTTTTTAGAAACGTTATCCCCATCTTTTGTTTTAACCACCAAATCTTGAGGGTACCATCCTTGTTCTTTTTCTTTAATGATCTCTTCGAAATATAATAGACCTTTTTTGGTATTTATTAAGGTATCATAAGTCAAGCACCCCCCCTGTTCAATTACCTCTGATATAGTACTTGTCATGTGAATAAACCCCATGACTCCGCAGCTTCTTCCATTTACTCCTTTAATGTAGGAGCCAGCTGGTCTCAATTGACTGAAATTCTGTCCCACTCCGCCACCAAATTTTTCTATAATAGCCATGTTTCGATTAGTATCCATGATGGACTCAAGACTATCGTCTTCATAAGGAATTACAAAACAGTTGAGGAGCTGGGAATAGTGGGTCCCGGAATGGGCGAGAATCCTACCAGCTGGGCAGAAATATCCTTTAGACATTATTTCGTAAAACTGTTCTTCCCAATATACCGGGTCTTTTTCTTTGGAGGCTATGTATTTGGCTACACGTCTGAAGGTTTCGTCTATATTATTCTCGAGTTTATTTCCGTTTTCATCTTTGAGTGCGTATCGATCTTCCCATATGATTTGTCCGAGTTTCGTAAGTTGCATGGTCCTTCTTTCCATTCCTATATGTATGCTATTTAATATTTACTAATGAAAATTCCCTGTATTAAAAGAAAATTATGACAAATAATTTCCCTATATTCTTAGATTCATTAATCATACTAAGAAAAGTTCATAATAAATCGTTCAAAAAGAATATTTTTATTTCCTTTAAACAGCCTCATGGAAATATCCATGTCACACAGAGCACTGTATTTCGAGGCCAGAAAATCTTTCCCTAAAGCCTTTGCCCTCGGTAGGTATTTTGTTTTTATAAGGAATTCCGGTATACCTATTCTCTCCGATACATCAGAGTCTATTTTTTTAAGACATAATAAACGATAAGCCTTCTCAATATACGTGGCCATGAATTTAACCAGCTCAGCAGGGCTGTCCTGAAATTTCATGTACGAATAAAAACTGGTAAGTGCTGCTTCTATATTACGTCGTAGAAGATTATCAAGGATGTCGAAAGCTGATTTCACTGCTGTCATAGGGACATTGTCCTCAATATCTTTTAAAGAAATTTCTTTGTCTTTTTTAATGAGAAATAATTTTTGCAGTTCGTCATTAAGTGATGACATATCAGGACCTATGCGTGAGTACAGAAGTTTTTCAGCCTCTTCTTTCAATGTGTAGCCGGCAGACATAGCTCTGGACACTATCCACATCAGGTAGTCGTCTCCATACTCCCTGAGTTTCGGACAATCAACAATAGCCATCTTACTCAGAAGTTCTGTTATTTGAACTGTTTTGGAAACTTTCTCAGGAAAAATTGCTACTATACAGCCGTTGAAATTTTCAAGACTCTTTGTAATCATAGGCAGCTTGAACTCGGAGGCCTCAAACATACCTATAACTGAGGGGACAGAAGATTTTAACAAGGCTACTAATTCATTTTGATTTTCAGGGTAAAATTTATATCTATCGTAATCAGGGTATTCCCTAAAACATTCATTCAGAAGATCATATTTTAAAAAAGGCTCTGACCCTGTGACAGCAAATTTTGTTTCCTTTTTATAGTGTAAAGCTTGTAATGCATTCTGATAGTTCATAGTTTATGCGTTTAATAAGGGATAGGTTTTAATGAGTGCATTTTTAAGAGCCATATTCAGATTGATTCCGTACATGGAATATTTTTTTACCTGACTCAATGTGTTGACAGACCATAGTAGGGCTCTGTCATTACAGTTTTTTGCCAGGGCTACCAATTTATCCTCCATGTCTTTATTTACAATATTGGGGTAGTTGTTTTTCAGCATTAAAAGATCCGTGCTAATTATAATCAGCATATCTATATACAATGATAAGTCTTCTCGATCGATCTGATCGGTCTCTTCAAGAACATCGATAAGTTCTCTTTTTTTTATGTCACTGAAAAATTCAAAAGCTTTTGTACGGTATTTTAAACACAGTCCAGCATTACTTAAAATATCAATAGGCAGCTCAGCTGCAAGATTCCCCAGTATCGCTGATTTGTTTTTATCATAGCCCAGATTTTTATGAATGATTTGAGCATACTGTTCTTTATTGAGCCGGTTGAACTCGTATTTTTCACACCGAGACACTATCGTGACTGGAAGCTGGCTCAGGTTATCGGTAATCAGGAAAAAGATTCCTGTCTTAGATCCCTCAAGAAGATTCAGCATTCTGTTGATAGACCCCATGGTCATTTTATCGGCATTATTGGCTATGACTGCTTTTCGGTCGGATAACAGAGGGGCTGTGAGCATGAACTCAAGTATGCTATCAACATCAGACACCTTTATTCTATTAAAGGTACCGATACACAAAATGTCCGGGTGTTTGTCAGATAAAATCAAAGAGCATGATTGGCATTTGCAGGAGTCGTCTCCACCACAAAAACTTTTTCTTATCAGATCCAGGGCAATTTTTTTCTTACCCACACAGGACGGTCCATGAAATAAAAATACTCCATCAGGATTATTTTTTAATCTCAGAGACAGCGATATCCTTGTCTGTTCATGACCAATAATCACGACAGATTCCTCGCAAGCTAAAAAATAAACTTTGTTTCTCTACCGTTTTACAGGCGACGTATCGTCTGTAACTCCTTAATTCTATTACCTATACTATTACTGATATCATTTTCTGTTTTATTTCTGTTATTAATAGTTTTTATGATATGTGTATTGCCTTATTCACACACCTTTTAGTGATCCGCCATCTGCGATAGGGACGCTTACCGCAGCACGAGCATGCTCCATTTCGCCTATCCTGTGCGGGATAGGGCAGGTATCCGTTAATACTGCTAAATCATTATAGGGTACTCTCAGAATCGGCTTGCTTTTTCAGGCACTTGTGTACCACCACTAGCCCCATGGAAGCAGGTTTATAACGTTCGGCAGCCTGCATGAGATCACGACATCTCTGACCATCTGGACCGTGTAGCTGTCTATTCATATACGGATTACCTGCGTCTACAGAAATATGAAGAGCAATCGGCACTCCCCGTATACTTTAGCCCTGATATCCTCCCTAAAATGGCTTTGACCAGAACCTTCCGGTCTTATAACCCTACCTTCCTAGTCTGTTTACGTAATCAGTCCAGTTAGAGGTTAGATGATCATCAAATGGATCCTCTGTTTTTTTCAGAAGATTCATTTCTGTTGCATAAAGATTAAACCATATAACAAGATCAACTTTATTGAATAGTTCTTTAGGAACACAATCAATAGGATTGATGTTTATCATTTTCCTAGCATAATACGTTATTATAGCTCTGTCATACTGATTGAAGAAGTCCCCTATATAGGCACTAATAGAGTCTGAGGACATTAAAGAGTGCATTTCTCCAACCATATAGCTCTTCCCTACTATTCCTCTGATATATCGGACAGAGGCTCCCAGGGAGAGTTTGTCAGGACTTGCTATGACTATGTAATTAGGTAGTTTCATATCTATTTATAATATAGTTTTCTGTCCATTTTTTTAAACTTTATTTATCAGTTGTTTCCTGTTATTTCATATACAGTTACAGGAAATCGTTTTTTTAGTTAGATTTTTCTTCTGTTTTTCATGCCTATTTCTGATTCTTTTTTCAGTCTGATGGTTGTTACATATATTATATGACTCATTCTTCTTCTTCTGATTTCTTTTATTATACTCAGTACTCAGTACTCAGTACTCAGTACTCAGTACTCAGTACTCAGTACTCAGTACTCCCGTCGTCTTCCTATTACCTATACTATTACTGATATCATTTTCTGTTTTATTTCTGTTAGACATGGTCTGAAGACCATGGAATAATAATATATAAATAAATTAATATATAAAAATGGTATTTGACAGTCTTAATGAGAAATAAGACTGGGATTAAAAGATTAACTTTAAAAAATGGACTTGAAAACAATATCATATAAATAGAACACAAACAAAGGACTGAAAAATGGATGATAAGACTGGGGATGATGAATTCAAAGAATTTCTTGAAAAGGGACAGACTAATAATCAATTACCTATTCTGGTGTTTATTAAGAGTAAATCAGAGTATGTCCTTAAAAGCTGTGATATGCTGATTAAATCATGTCAGATAAAAGACATTGATGAAGACATAAAGAAGAAACTGAAAGAGACATTGATAAAGATGCTGGATCAGGTGCTGCAGACATCTTTTCAGTATGACTATTCAGTAATGGATATGGAAGAAGGAGATGATGAGGAAGATGATGAGGGGGATGATTTATGAAAAAGGCATTAGTATCTGTAATTGTTCTGATGATTGGAATTTTAGGAGGAAGCTATTATACTGTGTTTGAATTATGCAAAAGACTGAGAAAGTCTGAGAAAGAGAAAGAGCTGGCTATTGAGCTGACCAGAAAAAGTGTGATTACGACTGAGAGAATAAAGAGTATGACTAAGACTCTGATGGTGGCTTATAACCTGGATAAGTGGATGGCTCATTACCTGTCTGTTATTTTTAATGATTTTTCTGATGCCTATAATATTCCCTGGGAGATCTACGCCTCAATAGTACGCATAGAGTCGGGGTTTAAGACCACTTTGGTCTCTTCAAAGGGTGCTAAGGGTGTAATGCAGATTCTAGAGTCTACGGGCAAAGGCGTGGCTTCAAGTATAGATCTACCTTACGTTGAGAGTCAGACACTGTGGAATGAGATACACAACCTCTGTCTCGGGTGTACCTATCTTTCAGAAAACATAAAAAAATCAGGACTGGAAGGTGGGGTTAAGTCGTATCTGGGTGGTCCGGCGTATCTAAAAACAATACAGTCAAATGGAGATCATAGAACATACATCAGTGAGTATAAGAGCTCAGTCTGGGTAGAATTTAAAAAGCTGTCTTATATTTATAGAGGGATTGTAGATGAGTTAAGAACTGATTTAAATGAGTCTTATACCTACAAACAGCTCCGTGATAATACTCCTTTTTACACCGTTCCAGTTAATATCGATCTTTTTAAGAGGGACAGCGTCGTTGTTCTTTGTGATAGCTTAGAAAAGGAATGAATGGAAACACTTCACGGTACTATAGATAAGGTTGTTTTTAGTAGCGAATCCGGATTTAAAGTTTTACGTATTAAGATGTCAAAAGGTCCGTTGATGACCGTTTCAGGGGAGTTTGGCCCGGAGGCTATACCAGGCATAAAAGCTGATTTTCATGGGGATTATAAGAGCCATCCTAAGTATGGTATGGGGTTTAAAGTAGCATCTTACAGTCTATGCCAAGATCAAGGGGAACTGGCCGGGATAAAGCTGTTTTTAGATAGTATAGCTTTTAATATAGGTCCCGAACGGGCAAAGCTTATTATAGATCGTTTTGGTAACGATACTCTGAAAATTATTGAGAAAAGTCCGGAAAGACTCCTGGAGATAAAAGGTATAGGGGATGTGCTGGCCGGCACGATTGTTAAGTCATGGGGGGATAATCGTCTTAAATGGGTAGGTCTTCAGCAGGAATATTCTCTTAGAGCGTTTTTGATGTCCTTGGGACTGAAAGAAAAAAGGATAAAAAAAGTTCTCAGTCATTTTGGAAGTGGTCTTGTTGCTGAGGAAGATATCAGGGAGCATCCGTATAAGCTTATGGAGATAGAAGGGTTTGGGTTTAGTACAGTTGATTTTATAGCCAGGAAAGTCGGAACACCAGAGAGTGACCCTCAGAGGCTTAAATATTTTATTCTACATGCTTTACAGGTATTGTGTCAGTCTAATGGGCATTTATATCTTACCCGGGAAGAGCTGTTGAAACTGATAAATCAATATTCGACAGAGACTGCTGTGAAATTCATCGACATGCAAAACATAATAGAAGAGCACATTATACCTCTTGTTGAAGAGCTTAATGAAGAGAACCTGATAAACAAAGATGAAGATAAATTATACTCAAAATCAAATTATTACTATGAATCTCGATCGGCAGAAATGCTGTCTGAGTTACTGAGTAAGCCCTCAGATCTTCTGTTTTTGAGTAATGATACAGTTCGTGAGTTCATAGAAGTGTATGAACAAGAGAGCCAGATAACGTTAAATAAAGAACAAAGGGATGTCCTGTATTATTTCATAGAAAAGAAATGCTATATCATTACAGGAAGCCCAGGCACAGGTAAGACTATGAGTTTACAGGCGTTAGTAGGGCTGATAAAGAAAACGGGTCTGAGTCTGACCTGTATGACTCCTACTGGAATATCGGCTAAGAAGATGGCTACTACGATTAATTATAGGGCATCTACAATACATCGTCAATTGGGTTTTAGAGGAAATGAGTGGGTGTTTGGTGAAGCCAATAAATTTGAGACTGATATAGCTCTTTTGGATGAGGCCTCTATGTTAGATATGGAGGTTTTTTTTAGGTTGTTGTCGGCATTAAAAGATCGTACCCATTTAATATTAGTGGGGGACGATAATCAACTTCCATCAGTAGGGGCAGGGAATGTTTTGAAGGAGTTGATAAACAGTGGGTCGGTTCCGGTAATAAAGATGGAACAGATTTTTCGTCAGCAGGAAGCATCGGACATTATTAAAGCAGCACATAAGATTAAAAACGGGGACACAGATTTGTCTTTGTTTAAAAGTGACCCCTCTTCAGATGTGTTTTTTATGAGGGAGAAAGATCCTGTTGCTATTGAGAAGATAGTCTTAAAATTTGCTCAGAAATTTAAGGAAGAGAAAAGGTTGTTTCAGATCATTACTCCCAGGAATAGCGGACCTTTAAGTGTGGAAGCTCTTAATCCGGTTTTACAGGAAGTTCTTAATGCTGATGAGACTCATGAGCGGTCTTTTGGGACATTCAAGATAAAAAGGGGGGATCGGGTAATAGTCACAAAGAATGACTATGAGCTTGAGGTGTTTAACGGTGATATTGGAAAAGTGATTACTCTGGGTACTGATTTTATGACCGTGAAATTTGATGATAAGACGGTTGATATAGGTATTGAAGAAGTCGTGGAAAAGATTAAACTAGCCTATATTTTAACAGTTCATAAAACTCAAGGCAATGAGTTTAACTACGTTATACTGCCTTTTATAAATCAGTTCGGGAAAAACATGCTGCAGAGGAATCTGCTGTATACAGCTATTACCAGGGCCAAACAAAAAGTCATAGTGATAGGTCATGGCTCTGCATTAGAGAGGGCCATAAATAATTCTAGTGTGTCCCAGAGAAATACCGTCTTAGGAGAAAGATTATGTCGGACTATAGCCAGGAAGAAAAAAGATTTTTTGCAGAAATCGCCAGAGGAGCTTGTGCCCTCTCCAAGTGTAACGATCGACAAGGGGCAGTTATTGTCGGTAATGGAAGAATTCACTCCTATGGGTGGAACTATGTGACAGGTGGAGTAGAGGTAACAGCTATTGAAAGAGCCCTGATGGACAGATGTTCCCGGGAAGGAGATATCATCTTCCTGAGTTACTTTCCAACTAAAGGTGAAGTGAAGCAACTGTTCTTAAATAATATAAAAACAGTCTATTTTTTCGGTAAAATAAACTCCGCTGAGACAGCCTCTTTTATAAATTCTTTACATGATAATTGTATCCCTTTAGAGTTTGTGCAGTTAGAAGATTGATTTTATCTTTAAAAAATCTCCCTAAAAATTGAATCATATAGTAGATATGGAAGACATAAAGAAAAATTTTATTTACGAGCGTTTGCTGGGTATGAGTTTTTCTATAGATCTTAAATCTATAACAAGCCCTACCTATATCAATGAGAGGATCTGGCAGTGCCATAATTTCATTGAGGAAGTAGAAAGATACAGCATAGAACTGAGTCAGGAATCCTCGGTCATCCAGCAGGCTGTGAATAATTCCCAGGCTGAATATGACACAGCGAAAGAGACCCTTTTAGTTTCGGATGATATAAAAAATCTTCCGAGTATAAAGGATCGTGAAGCCAAGTGTAATCAGCTTCTGAAGAAGGAGCTTAATCAGATAAGAAATTATCAGAATGGGCTAATGGCGATTAATAATCTTCTAAAAGCCACAAACCTGAAGATTAAAAATTTAAACAGAGCTAATTCTGATATTAAAGTACAAGTACGGATACTTGAGACTCAGCTCAGGATAAATGGTGGCCAGGGCTCTGATAAGGTTACAAGAGGTCTTATTGAAGAGATGACTCGAAGTTCTATTGGAGAGGATTCATTCAAAGAGGCTGTGACAGAAGAAATTCATCAAGAGATAGTTGATCCATCAATTGCTTTGAATGTGGGGGACCTGTTGAAAGGTTCTGATTCCAGTTCTAATAATCTTCTAGGACATGTACCTTTTATTGATAGTTCGGAAGATGCCCTGAAAGCTGTACAAGCTCTGGAAAAGGCTAATGTAGAGATAAAGGAGCAGGTAAAAGCTGATGAATCCGGTATTAATAATCTTCTAAGAGATATAGACCAAGCGTTGCTGGAGCCCATACCTGATATAGAGGATGAGGAGGAAATAGAGCCGGAAGAGGATTCCTGGCTATCACAAATAGATTCTGGCACAGATGTGACGGAAATAACAGAAGAAGAACAACCTATTATTGACATAGATAAAATTTTAACGGAACAAGGAGGTGTATCGGAGGAACCACCTAAACCATTAAATCTGGATAAAAATAAAATAGAACCAGAGGCACCAAAAAATCCTCAATTATTCCAAAGTAAGACTGTAGTCACGGGCATAGACCTGGACGATATACTTGACAGTATTACCTAATATTCAAAATAAGGAGCCACACAATGGCAGAAGCAGAACTTTTTGGTTTTGAGAAGGATGAGATTCGGGGCGGCTTGCTCGAGAAATACAAGGGCAAGAAAGGTGAGGTACATCGTTGTGGGATTGTTTATATCGATCCTAAAGCCATGTTTGCCGGCCACAAGATACATTTCAAAGAGCGTTTCTTCATTTGTAAGAAGGGAAAATGCTGTGAGGTGTGCGGTGAGCCCAAGTGGAGGATTGGAGCAGTCCTCATCAAGTATGGTACGGATAGAGCTGGTAATATCAAGAAGCCCCTGTCTTATGAACTCTTTCCGTGGATCTTCTCTGAGCAGAACTATGTCAAACTCAAGGACCTTAACAACGAT
>Ga0315293_10001338_pt1 | contig 23871 bp, 22 predicted proteins | sample YL17G13_20_MG_FD_203071 | JGI IMG/M metagenome (GOLD analysis project Ga0315293, IMG submission 203071) | Sediment microbial communities from Yellowstone Lake, YNP, Wyoming, USA - YL17G13_20 | ecosystem: Environmental > Aquatic > Freshwater > Lake > Sediment | place: USA: Wyoming | collected...
TATCCTGGTTAAAATTCATCTTTTTATTTTTTAATTCCTGTTTCGCTTCCTCTAAAACTTCTATAGCCTGCTTAAGCTCTCCAAGTCCTGATATCATAGGAAACATAATTTTGACATTTCCGAACGTGCTTGCGCGCAGTATAGCCCTTAACTGGACTTTGAAAATCTCGGGCTTTGCAAGGCAGAATCTTATCGCCCTCCACCCGAGAAATGGATTCATCTCATGCGGGAATTTAAGCTGCGATAAAAATTTATCTCCGCCCAGGTCAAGCGTGCGTATTATGACAGGGCTTTTAGAAAGTTTGGCGGCTACTTTTTTATACGCCTCGAATTGTTCTTCCTCGTCGGGAATATCATTTCTGTTCATGTAAAGAAATTCTGTGCGGTACAGGCCTATGCCTTCCGCGCCATGCGCAATAACGGAATCAACTTCATCCGGCAATTCAATGTTTGCGGATATCTCCACCTTGTGGCCGTCAATAGTGGCGGCGAGGGTATCTTTAAAATCCAGGAGTATCTTTCCAAACTCTGCAAACTTCTGCTGCTTTGTCTCGTATTTTTTAAGGACTGACTTGTCGGGATTTATTATTACAATGCCCTCGGTACCGTCCACAATCAGGGTATCTCCCGTCTTTATCCTAGCTGTTGCCTTTTCAAGGCCGACGACAGCTGGAATCTCCAGGGATTTTGCCATAATTGCGGTGTGAGAAGTCCTCCCGCCTATATCAGTAACAAATCCTATTACATTCTTCTTATGCATATTAGCGGTATCGGAAGGCGAGAGGTCATACGCGACTACTATCACCTGCTCCTTCAAATCGCTAAGGGTCTTTTCCTGCGCTCCTATAAGATTTTTTAAAATCCTCTTGCCGACATCCTCTATGTCGCTGGTCCTCTCTTTCAGATATTCGTCATTCATATCTGAAAAAACTTTTATATATTTACCTATAACTTTCGAAAATATATATTCCACGCATTTAAGTTCTTTTTTAAGGCCTTCTATGACCTCCTCTATCAGCGTCCTGTCCTCCAGGACAAGTAAATGCGCGTTGAATATCTCCGCGTGCTGGGCTCCCATCTCACGCGAAATCTTTTTCTGTATGGTGAGTATTTCCGAACGCGTCTTTATGAGGGCTTCTTCAAAACGGGTGATCTCGGAAGGTATGGCATCCTGTTTAATATCTTTTTCTGTTACTATAAGCTGCCTTATATCAAACAAAAAGGCCTTGCCTGCGACTATTCCGGGTGAAGCCGGTATACCTTTTAATGACATTATGGCGTCTCTCCCAGTATTACTTTTTCAAGTTCCTCGATTGCTTCTTTTGCGTCCGGGCCGTTTGCTTTTATATTAAGCTTCGCGCCTTTTTCTGCCGCGAGAGTCAATAGCCCCATTATGGATTTCCCGTTAATTTCCTGCTTGCCTTTTCTCACAACGATATCGCTTTCGTATTTATTGGCTATCTGCACAAATATCGCAGCAGGCCTGGCATGAAGCCCCTGCTCATTTTGAATGGTTAATTTCTTTTCTATCAGCATGGTAACCCGCCTAATCAATGGATATTTTCTTGCCTTTTGTCTTAAGGGTAAGATCTATAATAATCTTTGAGAGTTTCTTGGCATCGTGTCTTACATAATTCTGAATATTTACTACGTCGCCTTCTATTACGTTGTAACCATTCTCTGTAATTTTGTCAGAATCAGCTACAACAGGATAAGCGCTTTCTTCTTCGTATTTTTTAAGAAGCTCTTTCGGGACTTTGCCTGTATTCACTACACAATAATTAATTATATCAGGCCTTGTATGTGCTATAAGAGCGTTCATGTGGTCAAATGCCGTATAATTATCTGTTTCGCCGGCTTGCGTCATCACGTTGCAAATATAAACTTTCTGCGCCTTGCTCTCAGCTATCTTTTCAGCTATGCCATCCACCAGGAGATTAGGGATAATGCTTGTATATAAACTGCCCGGCCCGAGAATTATTATGTCCGCCTCTCCTATCGCTTCAAAAGATTCTTTGCTGGCTTTGCAATGCAGCGGGTCTAAATAAACTCTTTTTATAGGCGCGTTCTGTTTGACTATCTTTGTCTCCCCTGTGGCCTTCTGCCCATTCTGGTATTCCGCCACAAGCTTGACCTTCTCAAATGTAGACGGGATAACGCTGCCTCTAATCGCAAGGACCTTGCTGGATTCTTTTATCGCCTTTTCAAAATCGCCTGTAACCTTGCACATCGCGGTTATAAATAAATTTCCGAAACTATGCCCCTTTAATTCTGATTCGTCTCCGAATCTAAACTGAAACAATTCTTGCATTAACGGTTCTGCGTCTGCGAGCGCAACAAGACAGTTCCTTATGTCTCCCGGCGGAAGTATATCAAATTGTTCTCTCAGCCTTCCGGAAGACCCGCCGTCATCCGCAACAGTTACTATTGCCGTGATATTGCTTGTATACTCTTTCAAACCGTGAAGAATGGTCGAAAGCCCGGTTCCCCCTCCTATAGCTACAACCTTCGGGCCTTTTTCAAGCTGGCGATAGTGGTACATTATATCCACGAGCTCTTTTTCTCTCTGCGGGAGAAAAACCGCGACGAATGATTTCAGCATTCTTTTCATGCCATATATGACTATCAATGAGCCAAGGACAACAACGAAAATACCTATTATTCTGGATCCGGTGAATCCTTTAAGCATCCATACAATAGATCCTATAGCAACTAATAAAACGCCCGTGCCGGAAGTAAATATCCAGCGTTTTATTTTCATTCCGGGATAAAGCCACTTGAGTCTTCGCATATATTTTTATGCCCTTCTGATGTCTTCTTCTTTTATAATCTTGATTAGCGTTTTTTCGCTGTCCGAGCCTTTTAACGAATTCCTGAAATATTTGTCTTTTAACAATTTTGAGATTCTGGCTAATGCCTTGAGATGCGGCCCTGAAGATTCAATAGGAGCCAATAGCAGGAAAAATATATAAGCCGGCTCTCCATCCAATGAATCAAATTTTATACCACTTTTAGACATGCCAAAAGCGCCTATAAGCTCACTTACATATTCGCATTTTCCGTGAGGTATTGCAACCCCCTGCCCTATACCGGTTGAGCCAAGAGACTCTCTGTTTAAAAGCACTTTTACAACAGCGTCTTTGTCTTTAGGCTTGAGCTGACCTGATTTAACCAAGAGCTCTGTCAGCTCTTTTATGACGCTATTTTTATCCTGGGATTTCAAATCCGCTGACACTGCTTTCTCGTTTAGAAAATCGAGTATGTGCATCTGTTCCTCCTTTAAGATTTTTAGTTTATATTATTCTTGGCCCTGTACCAGTCGCTAAGCTATGCTTCTCTAGTTACAATTTCGCTCCGGTACAGGGCAAGCGAGCGAAATGGTTTACCATGAACCCGAGCGAAAACTTATCTTTAGATACGAGTCGCTTAGCGAGTGGTTCATGGAGCGGGAGACGGGGCTCGGCGCCCGCCTACGGCGGGTCGGCCACTCGCCCCTGAAATACTCCTGCCGGCCTCACATCTCGGCCGGCCTGCTAAACATTGCTCCTATTCGTCGCAATAGCAGTGTCGCATTTCAAAACAGGGCTCTCTTCGAGCCCCGTCAAAAATCTGGAGCGGGAGACGGGGCTCGAACCCGCGACCTTCTCGTTGGCAACGAGAAGCTCTACCACTGAGCTACTCCCGCGAAATTAATATTTTCGTTCTATCTAAGGTTACACTTTTGACAATGTCATAAGTGTAACCTTTATCACTTTTTGCTCAGGATCAAATCCGCCTTCGGCGGATTTGGTGCGAGAGGAGGGAGTCGAACCCTCAAGGGTCTCCCCACTAGCTCCTAAGGCTAGCGCGTTTGCCAATTCCGCCACCCTCGCTAAAAAATAACTCTGCAGTTTTGAATTTTCTTTTTAAGCAAGGCCCTCTCTTACTATTATATATTTTTTTAAAAACTATTTTGGAATCTCTTTTGTAATAATTCAATTCATAAGCTCTCGGAACTTCTCTGACTTTCCCAAATACTCCAAAACAATCACAAATATAATCTTTAAGCCAAGTTAAGAAAGAACTACTTCCTGAAATAATTCTAAGATTTAATTGCAAAAACTGGCTTTCAGGATGTCTGAAAAAATGTATATGCCCATCTCCATCTATTAATCCTCTTAAGAAATCTGGAAAATACCTATCTGGGATTAATAAATTTTTAATATTCTTGCTTTTATTTGGATGTAATCCTATTTTTATAAAAAAATTGTACAGTTCTTTATTTCCAAATTGAATTCTATGATACCACCTTTTAGGTATCTGTCCCCTTTGCTTCTGCGTAATTTTATTGTTTAAATTAAGACATTTTTTAACCGATCTTACCAATTCTAAATCTTTTGAACAAAACTCTAAATGGCGACCATCCGAAGACATATTACCATCAGCGGTAAATAAACCAACTGCGTATGCTAAAACATAACTCCATTTCATTATCATATTTCACGCATATCCTAGTTCCGCCACCCTCGCGTGGTACCCCCAACAGGGTTCGGCGCCCGCCTACGGCGGGTCGGCCACTCGCCCTGCTGTCGTCCGCCAATATTCTTGGCGGACTTTTCCTCGCTTCGCTCGGCGCAGAGCTCACTTCGAACCCTGTAGCAATATAATATGGTACCCCCAACAGGGTTCGAACCTGTGACCTTATCCTTAAGAGGGATCTGCTCTACCAAGCTGAGCTATGGGGGCACGTATTCGGTTCAAACGTTAAGCCTAAATGATATCACAGGTTAAAAACTTCGTCAATAATTTTTCAATATTGGCCCTGTACCAGTCGCTAAGCTATCCGTTTTATGCTACCTGTTTCGCTCCGGTGCAGGGCTCCACAAACCACTCAATACTTTCGGGTTTATGGCTTCGCATGAACCACTTGTACATGAGACCTGCCATGAATCCCCTGTACCATTCACTTCGGTTCAGGTACAGGGCAAGCGAGCGAAATGGTTTACCATGAACCCGAGCGAAAACTTATCTTTAGATACGAGTCGCTTAGCGAGTGGTTCATGGCGCGCCCGGGGTGAATCGAACACCCAGCCTACTGGTTCGAAGCCAGCCACTCTATCCATTTGAGCTACGGGCGCATGTCTTCGTTCTAAAGACGCTTATGTTCCGCGAAACTGTAATATCTATTATCCCCTATTATTATATGATCCAGGACATTTATCTGCAACGCCCTGCAAGCTGTTATAAGATTCTTGGTAAACATTATGTCTTCTTTACTGGGTTCGGGTTCTCCTGAAGGATGATTATGAACCGTTATTATATTTACTGCGAAGTTCTGAAGCGCCTTCAGGGCTATCTCTCTGATATTGGGATTAGCCTGGTCAACAGTCCCTTCCTCTATTTCAACGATATCTATTATATTATTTTTGCTATTCAACAGCAACACCTGAAATATTTCCTTTTTGATATCCCTTAATCTCGGCATAAAAAGCCGGGCTGCGTCTTTTGGAGATTTTATTGAGCTGGATGGTTTTTTAGGCTCGGACATGAACCGTCTCGCTATCTCAAAACTAGCCCTTAATTGCGCTATCTTTGCGTCCCCCAGGCCTTTAAAACTCCTCATTTCAGAAATATCAGTATGGCTCATGTTTCTAAAAGTCTTGAAATGCCCTATTACCTGCCGCCCCAGATCCACAGCGCTCATGCCTTTCACGCCTGTGCGTAATACTATCGCAAGGAGCTCCGCGTTAGTAAGCGTATGTTCCCCGTATTTAAAAAGTTTTTCCCTGGGCCTCTCATTCTTCGGCCATATTTTTATACCTGACTTTTCCATATTCCCATCCAAAGTTGACACTCTGACATTGTCAGAGTGTCAACTTATAATAGTTCCTGCGAGCTGGCCGCAGGCAGCCATTATATCTTTGCCTTTGGATTCCCTTACTGTTACGCTGATACCTTTTTTCAGAAGACCGGATTCGACATTTTCTACGTCTTCCCTCAAAAGGGATTTAAATTTCAGGCCGGCCACGCAGCTATAAGGTATGAGATTAACCTTTGCCTTTAATCTTTTTGCTATTTTCGACAAGTCATCTATATCTTTTTGCGAATCATTTACATCTTTAAACACTATATATTCAAGCGTAAGCATCCTGCCGCCGCCATCTATGTAATCCTCACAGGTTTTTATAAGTTTCTCGATAGGATATTTTTTATTAACAGGCATCAGGCTGTCCCTGAGTCTATTATTCGCGGCATGAAGAGATATGGATAGATTAACCTGCAAACCTAACTCCTTGAACTTCTCTATACCCGGTATGATACCGGAAGTTGAAACAGTGATTCTCCTGGCCGCTATCCCCATTGCCTTTAGGGAATTCATTATCTTTATAGCCCTGGAGATATTTTCATAATTATCGAGCGGTTCGCCCATGCCCATAAAAACAAAATTTGTTATATCGTGCTTCAAACTATGTCCAAGAAATAATATTTGGCTTAATATCTCGGATACGCTTAAATCTCTTTTAAAACCATTCATGCCGCTTGCGCAGAATACGCAGGCATGTTTACAACCCGCCTGAGTTGAAAGACACGCTGTTTTTCTCTTGCCCGAACAAATGAGCACTGCTTCTATTAAATTTCCGTCGTCAAGCTCAAATAAAACTTTTTCAGTCCCATCAATAGACTTAAGCTGCTTCAAAGGCTTTATGGAGCCTACATAATAGGATTCGGTTAATTTATCCATGAATAGCTTAGGGATATTATTCATGGCGCTAAAATCTTCTACGCCTTTTTTGTAAATCCAGGAAAAAATCTGCTCAGCCCTGTAAGGAGGCTCTGAAATTTTTTTAAATTCTTCTTTAAGTTCCCCGAGAGTGAAGTTCTTTATATCTTTTTTAACCATAAAGACACAAGGGCAGGATTATTACGAAAGACTGTCTCGTCCTTCTCTGAACCGTTCCAATAATCTTTTTATATCGCTATCTGCCGAACGTATAATCTGAGTGGCTATAAAAATCAGGATGGAGAACTGCCAGGATTCTTCCGGCCCAGTAATCAGGCCGTTAGCCACGTCTTCTCCCCGCTGCAGTTTATCGGAATAATATTCTACCGCCTTTTCAAGATGGCCCTCGTAAACGTCAAGCGAATATGTTTCATTGTTATACTTTAAAGAAGGGAACGTAACGCCGCGGACCAGAAGAAAATTCAAAATCATATCCTGGCCCGAATGAAATTCTTTTTCAAAATCAAAACCTTCGAATTGAGGCAGGTTGTTTGGAAGTATTATGGCCGGTTTTTCGACTTTCACATGGCCTTTTCTGACCACAGTATCACCCAGATTAACCAAAGACTCGGATAAAAGTATATACGGGACATCTGTGGCCTCAAAGGTCAAGAGATCCTTGGACCTGGGCCTTATGATATTTGTATTTTTTAAAGCCTTTTCCCACCCATCCTGAATATTCATAATGTTATTGTTATATCATAAAAAGTATCATAAGGCGAGAGAATTATTCTGTTATCTCCTCGAGATTCCAGGTGAATGCCTTGATGCCTTCGCGGCCGAGTTTTTTGCGCAGGTTTTTAACGCAGGAAACCAATTGTTTTGCATCATCTTCCCGGCAGGCAACATACAGCACATTGTTCTTTCCGGGCCATATGTCATTGCCCATATGAGTGCCTGACATAGCGCCCTTGCCAAAAACGCCCATGACTTTGGTATAATTTTTCATGGCGCAATTTTTCAGGACTTCCATCACTTCCATGTCCATTGCCTCATTGTAAGCTATCATCACCATTTTCATCCCATTACCTCCTGTTTCTTTTTTAGTTTTGCTTCAAAAACCGCATAAAGAGTCGGGACAAAAAGCATCGTAATGAACGTGGACACTGTCAAGCCGCCAATCATGGTAATCCCCAGCGGATTCCATGTTTCTGAACCTTCGCCTCTGGACAACGCAAGCGGCAAAAGCCCAGCAAGCGTAGTGATCGTGGTCATGAGAACAGGCCTGAGCCTTTCCTTTCCGCTCTGTGTTATTGCGTCTTTGATTTCAAGGCCTCTGGCCCTTAGTATATTTATATAACTTATCAACACAATGGCGTTATTCACGACTATGCCCATGAGCATCACCATGCCCAGAAAACTTATTATGCTCAAAGTCGTATTTGTGACAAAAAACGCCACAAGCACGCCTGTAAACGTAAAAGGCACGCTGAACATGACGATAAAAGGATCCAATAATGATTCAAACTGCGCTGCCATTACCATATAAACTAGTATAATTCCTATTATAAGCAATAGCGCCAGGTCCTTAAACGCCTTTGCCTGCTCTTCAGCGTCTCCGCCAAAATTAATCATTATATCCGAAGGTATAGGCAGATTTTTCAATTCCTTCTTAATGTCTTCCACTACTTTTCCTGTTGATCGGCCGTAAGTATTGCATTCCACCCTTACAACCCTTTCCCTGTTCTGGCGCGTGATACTGACAGGGCCTTTTGTCTCCTGTATGCCGGCAAAATTCGCAAATTTTATCTGCTTCTTAGTGAAAGGCGATACCACATAAAGGTTTTCAATGTCCTCTATTTTTGACCGAGAACTTTCTTCAAGCCTCACGTATATATCGTAGGTCTCGCCTTTTTCCCTGTATTTCGTGGCAGTTGAACCTTCTATATAACTTTTAAGGGTTGACGCTATTGTCTGCATGTTTAAACCCAGATTCGCTGCTTTTTGCCTGTCCACCTGTATCATTAGCTCAGGCCTTTTCAACTCCCTCGATACTGATACATCCACTGCGCCCGGAATATTTTCCATCATAGCCTTGATATCTGCCGCAAATTTATCAGTATCCTCAAATGAATTCCCGATAATCTCTACCTGCACTGCCTTTCCGCCCATGCCGCTGATAAGCCGGCCTATGGGGTTGCCTGTTGTAACATCTGTTTTGACTACGCCGGCCAGGTTATTTATACTTTTTCTCAAACTCTGCGCAACTTCGTCAACAGACCTCTTTCTCTTTGTCTTCGACACAAGTTTTGCGCCGCATGCAACTATATGAGTGCCTGCGGACTGGCCAAGACTTCTTCCTATGCCGGCCACATTCCCGCTCCTTACATAAAAATACATAGCCTCCGGTACTTCTTTCTGGAAAATGCCTTCTATCGCGCCCGCCAGTTTATCTGTCTCTTCCACTCTCGTCCCCATAGGAAGCTCCACATTGATCCTTAAATCGCCTGAATCCTCTTCAGGAGAAAACTCATTGCCTATAAAAGGGGTCAGAAACAGGCTTGCGCCGAATATTAAAGAAAAACCGGATAAAACAAGTTTTTTATACCTCAGGCACCATGCGAGAGAATTTGCGTAAAGTTCTTCGGTGGATTTAAACATCCTCTCTGATATATCATAAAATCTTCCGGAAAGGCCTTTTTTCCCAACCCTCAGCTTCAGCCATTTAGAACATAGCATCGGAGAAAATGTAGCTGCTGTAAAAAGAGACGCCATAAGCGTGACGATAATAATAACCGCCAGCTCTTTGAACATAATGCCTGTAACTCCTGTTATAAAAAGCATGGGCACGAATACAACCACTGTTGTCAATGTAGACGCCGCTATTGATAAAAACATCTCTGACGTGCCGTATATGGCAGCCTCAACCTGCCTCTGGCCCTTTTCCATATGACGGTAGACATTGTCAACAACTACTATCGCGTTATCCACAACCATTCCGCTCGCTATGGCAAGGCTTGTAAGGCTTATGATATTTATGGTCCTTCCTGAAAGGAAAAGATAAATAAAACTTATAAGAAGCGAAAAAGGTATCGTGAGGGCAATGATAATACTCGGCGCGATCTGCCTCAGGAAAAACCAGACTACAAGAATGACCAGAAGTATCGCAATCCACACGCTTGATTTAAGGGAATCCAGAGAATTTATAATATCCTTTGATGTGTCAAAAACAGTTATTACTTCTACGTCTCCGGGCAATGTCTTTTTAATCACATCAAGTTTTTCCTTTACAAGTTTTGCGACTTCTACTGTATTGATGCCTGACTGCTTCTGGATCATCATCATGATGCCGGGGTTTTTATTTATCCGCACTATGGAATCCACTTCTTTAAAACCATCCTCCACCCTCGCCACATCTTTTAAATAAACAAACTTATTATCGCTTTTGCCGATAATAACAGAGTTTATTTCTTCGGGATCGGTAAATTCTCCGGGCAATCTCAGAAGATAATCAGTAAGACCTGACTTTATACTGCCTACAGGCTGTGTTATATTCTCCTGCTTCAGGATATCCTGCAGATCAAGTATTGAAAGGCCATAACCCTCCAACGTATGCCTGTCTAACCAAACATTTATCTGCCTCTGAAGCCCTCCGCCCTGGATCTGCACCGTCCCTACGCCCGGAAGCTGTCTCAGCGTGTCGCCTATCCTTTTATCCACCATGTCATAAAGTTCGGGATAGGTCTCGTTCGCGGTTATGCCAAGGAATAATATAGGTATATTCGCGGTGTTAAATTTAAATATAAAAGGATTATCCATCTCATCAGGTATATCAGGCAGGAATCTTTTTGCCAGCTCAATCCTGTCGCGCACATCGTTAGAAGCCTCGTCAATATTTGTGCCCCATTTAAACTTCAAGGTTACAGTGGCTATGCCTTCGGTAGAGCGGGAGGTTATCTTTTCAAGGCCAGGGGTAGTGCCGAGCTGGTTTTCAAGAGGCTCTGCTACTTTTGCCTCAACGTCAAGAGGATTTGCGCCCGGATAAACCGCTACGACAGATATGGACGGCGGCTCTATCTCGGGAAACATATCTATGCCGAGCTTTGCAATACTATAAAGCGCGATGACAAGTATCACGCAGAATATCATCAGATTGGTTACAGGTTTTCTAACGCCGAATTCCGGTAAGTTCATATCTCCCTCTAGTATTCTATTTTTACGTCAATGCCGTCTTTTAACCTCTGCTGTCCCATGACCACTACGGCATCGCCTTCTTTGATCCCATCTTTTACTTCAAAATATCCGTCCTGTTTGATACCGAGTTTAACATTCCTTAGAACAGCTTTATTGCCTTTTATAACGTACACATACGCATCAGGGGCTTTGCCCATGATAGCTTCTTTTAAGACAATCGGCACGGCCTTGCTTTCATCTATAATAAGCGAAACTCTCGCAAACATCCCTGATTTAAGGAGATGGGCTTTATTTTTTACTGCTATCTCCACAGGCGCAGATCTTGTATCCATATCCAGGACAGGGCTTATTTTTGTGACAACGCCTTTAAATTTTTCATTATACGCGTCAACTGTTATATCCGCGTTCTGGCCGATCAAGACCTGCGAGGTATACTTTTCCGGTATGTTCAGGCCTATCTTTACCTTATCCATATACACAATAAGCGCAACAGGCGTCTGGGGAGTAACATTGGCCCCTATATCAACATAAATCCTTCCCACTACCCCGTCTAAAGGGCTTTCTACAGGCGCTTTTTCAAACTTAAGCCCTGTTTCATCCCTGTCAATATAAAAAAGAGTGTCTCCCTTTTCTACAATGCTCCCGTCCTCTTTAACCTTTTCTATTATTTTTCCGCTTACTTTAGGATATACAACTGCCTCTTCTTCCGCTTTTATAGTGCCCACATATTCCAGAGTCCTGCAGATATCCTTTAGCTCTGTCATCCTTACCTTTACGGGTATTATCTCCAGGGCTTCAGCTTTAAATATCTCTTTTTTCTGGCATCCTGAGATTCCGAAAATAATCAAAAAAAACGCAGTTAAAATTACTTTGCACTTTACACTTAACGCTTTATACCTCATGTCCCGCCTCCCATCGCCTTATCCAGACTGCTTTTAGCTATTACGTAATCGTAAACAGCGCTTTCAATATTAAACTTAGATATAGAGTGTTTAAGCACGGCGTCATCCAGATCAAGCGAACTCGCAGCCCCTTGTTTAAACTTCTCTCTGAAGACTGCTAGATTATCCTTATATACCTTTAAACCGGATTCCATAGCGTCTATTTTTGTAATGGCGTTTTTCAAGCCGATATACGCGTTTTTAAACTCAAGCGTTATATCGCTTACGGCCTTTTCTTTTGTCAGCCGGGCTGCCTTAAGATCTATAATGGCCTGCTCTATCTTTGATTTTGCGGCCCAGCCGTCAAACACAGGCCATGAAAATGTTATGCCTATGATATTATTATCATTCCAGTTTCTAGAACTCCCCGTAGCGCCGTGATCCCTGTTGTAATAATCCCACGATGCGTATACTGAAGGCCTATTCTCTGACTTTGCGACTCCTATATAACTTTGGGCTGCCTTTTCCTGTGCGTCATACTGCCTGAGTTCAGGCCTTGATTTAAGCGCATATAAAAGCGCCTCGTCAAACACCAATTCTTCTTCGGTATATAAAAGCTTCCCATCCGGAATTATTTTAACATCCTTATCCAGGTACAGGTAATTATTTAAAAGCGCCTGCGAAGACTCTGTCTGGTTCAAAGAATTTTCATAGGCCTGGGCCACGCTATCCATTGAAGATTTTATCTGCAATACATCTGATTCCGAGGCAAGCCCCCTTTTATATCTTGCCTCTATAAAATCGAGATGGCCTTTAGTGTTTTTCACGATATCTTTATTCAAGGCCGCATAGTGATTTGCCAGAATCAGGGTATAAAAAGTTTTTTTTACATTCAGGACAACATCCAGTTTTGTTTTTTCCAGTATGGCCTGGTCCGCGTCCAGAAGGCGCTCATTGTATTTTATGGTATTTACTGTCTTGCCGCCTTTATAAAGATATTGTTTTACCCCTGCCTGGTAATTAAACGCGTTGAAATCCTTTGAATAATACCCGTTATTGCGGGACCATGTGCTTGTAAGATCAAGGCTGGGATAAAGCGATGATTTGGCTTCCCTTATGTCCTGTTTTGCTTTGTTTACATCCTCTGATTTCAACAGGATATCCCTGTTCTGCCTGAGCGCCAGATTCAGCGCCTCGTCCAGCGTAAGGGAGATTTCTTCTGCCCATAACGCGGGACAAATAAAAAATATCGCAAGTATTAAAAATGAAACTAGTTTTTTCATAATGGGGTAGCCGTTAATATATCCTTGATCTTGGTTAAAACCCTTAAATAATCCATCCTGTCCTGCCCGGAGATTTTTCCGAACACATCCACAATCATCTCTCTGCGCCTTAGATTTATCTTATTCACCAGCTCCTGGCCTTTTGAAGTCAGGACCACTTTTATGATTCTCCTGTCTTCAGGCTCAGGCTCTCTCTTTACGTATCCCGATCTCTCAAGCCTGTCCACCATTCCTGTCATCGCGGCAGTTGTGACAGACATAAATTTGGCAATAGCGCACATCTTTGAATTGCTATTATTATACAGGAAACCGAGTATCAGGAACTGAGGAAGAGTGATCTTTCCTTTATATATCTCTCCCGCCTGGCGCCTTGAAAATTCCTTTATCATCACAGGCATCATGTTGTTTAGCTTATCAGCGAACTCATTAATGGTAATCGACATATTTAACCTCCTTGATAGTTAATATGATTAACTATCAACCATATTAAATATATCATATTTTATAGGGATTGTCAAGCACTGAGGGAAGGCTGAGGGAAGGCTTTTACCTTTTTTGAAGGACTAATAATTCTTTTTCAGTATCTACCTTAAAAACAAAATTATCCAGAAATGACATGCCTAACAGGCCCGGGCTGTTTCCCATTTCTCCTGAATCAAGCACAATAGCCTGCACATTATAGACCCTTGCCCCGCCTACACTTACCTCCCTGATGTTAACTTGCTTGCCGTTCACGCTTCTTCCGTCCGCGACCCGGCACAGAACATCCACTTAAAACCATAAGGCAGGAAATCGCCATGCAAAATTTAAATTGCCTGCAAAAATTCATGCGCTCTCCTTAATACTCCTCTAAGGCTATCAAACTTTATCAAGCCCTCTGCTTCATTAAAATTCAAAAATTTGTGATCCGTAATTTCTTTTCCGTCTATTATTATATCCTGATTATTTGTTTCGCACAAAAAATATATCGCGTGTTTTTCTATCCTTTGGCCTTTAAAAGGAGGCCTCTTGCTGATCGTTTCGTACACAATTTCTTCTCTGAATCCATCTATAAAATGTAAATTTTCCAATCCTGCTTCTTCTTTTATTTCTCTCGCCGCAGCGTCTTTTTCAGTCTCACCTTCTTCCAGATGCCCTTTTGGAAATCCCCAGATTTTATTTCTATTGCTGAAAACCGCAAGAAATAATACATCATTATTTTCTTTTTTAAAAATTACAGCCCCTGCTGAAAATTCCTTGTTCATTCCGCTCTCCTCGCAGCTATTAGATTTACGCCTAGACCTAAAAAATTTTTAACAATAATATCGCCCGCATTTAAAGGCCTTTTTAATTTTATCTTTTTAATTTCTCCCATCGCTTCAAATGTCATGGATTTTGGTATGGGTTTATCTGTCCTGACAGGCAGCATCTTTAGACTTAAACCCTGGCAGAGAACAGCTGAGGTAAGTATTCTGACAGGATTTTCAATTTCAGATACAGCATATACTTCTCCCTCGGGGCATTCATTGCCTGTGACTTTAATTACTTTGGAATTTTCTATGTTAACAGTCAGCCTGCACCCTTTGGGGCAATCTATGCATATTAATTTTTTTGTCATCATATCACGCTTCTCACTAAGTTTACACTTCCGACATTGTCAAAAGTGTAAACTTAGTATGTAGTTTGCGGCGAGCCTGCCTGTCAGAAAACTATCCGATGTAGCGGAATCCACTACATCATATATCTTTAAAGAATTGCCGCACACAAAAATCCCGGGCGCCGATGTCCTGTCTCCTTCTATCCTGACCCCTGCCATTTCTATAAGTTCATTCTCAGGGATAAGCCCGACAGACATCAATATAGTATCGCATTTAATTTCAAATAAAGTCCCGGGGATTTCATTGAGATTATCGTCCACTTTTACTACGCTTACTTTTTCTACTCTATCTTTTCCGTAAATCCCGGAGATCTTATGATTAAAATAAACAGGTATGTCAAAATCCTCCACGCATTGTACCATATTGCGCAAAAGCCCCCTGGACTCTTTCTGAATCTCGATAATAGCTTTTACCTTTGCGCCTTCGAGGGTAAATCTCCTAGCCATAATAAGCCCTATATCCCCTGAGCCGACAATCACAACTTCCCTGCCCGGCAAAAGGCCTTCTATGTTTATCAATTTTTGCGCCAGTCCCGCTGAAAAAATCCCCGCAGGCCTTGTCCCCTGTATATGTACCATCTCCCTTGTTTTTTCCCTGCATCCGGTAGCCATGATTACTGCCTTTGCCCTGACAGTCTCAAGTTTTCCGGGCCTTAAAAATGTGACGGCCTTGTCATTCGTCAACTTAACCGCAATAGATTTTAAACTAACCTCTATGCCTGAAATGTTTTTAATCTTATCGATAAACCTGCCGGCGTATTCAGGCCCTGTTAAAATTTCTTTAAAATAATTAATCCCAAAACCTGTATGCACGCACTGATTTAAAACCCCGCCGAGATACTGGTCTCTTTCAAGCAGGAGGATATCTTTTACGCCGTTTTCATACGCAGAAATTGCCGCAGCCATACCGCCGGGCCCTCCACCGACTATGACAAGGTCTCGCTTAATCATTAGATCTGCCTCTACCTCTCTCCGTTCGCCGAACGGAACAGTTATTCCGTTCGGCGAACGGAGAGGCAAGTCCTCCCACAATGACCAGATCGCGCTTAACCATTTGCCCTGTCCTCTTTTACTATCTCTGAACCTATGCCTCTTTTTGTTATGCCGGTTAAAGGCTTTTGGGTTTCTTCTGCCAGGATTTTCATAATCCTGGTAGCGCAGAAACTTCCGTGGCACCTGCCTGCTTGAGCGCGGGTCCTGAATTTTATGCCGTCCATTGTGCCCGCGCCGCGACGTATCGCATCCCTGATCTCTTTCGCGGAGACCATCTCGCACCTGCAGACGATATCTCCGTAAGCATGGTCTTTTTTAATAAGGCCTTTTGTTTTGGAAAGGGGTATTTCAAATAAATGTATTGTCTTTTTACGATGAGAGCGGAATATAAATTTTCTTTTAAGGCCAAGCCCGGCTTTATTTAAAATATTGCAAACCATCAATGCTATCGCAGGGCTGGCTGTTAAACCGGGAGACTGGATGCCTGCGACATTTATAAATCCATGGGTTTTAGCTTCATGCCTTATAATAAAATCGTTTCCGCTCCAAGGGCGTAAACCTGCGAAATAAGCTATTATATCTTTTTCATCTATGGCAGGGACCAAGCGCCTGGCGGACATCAAGATCTTATTAAGCCCGGCTTCAGACGTGGATAGGTCTTCTTTATCTTCAACTTCTTCGGCAGTCGGCCCTATCATGGGATTCCCATCGGCAGTTTTTATAATCAGGACGCCTTTTGATATTTCTGAGGGCAGAGGAAAAATAAGGTGTCTTGCGAGATTTTCTTTTTTCTTATCAAGGATAAACTCTTCGCCTTTACGCGGTTTAATCTTAAAATCATCTATGCCCAGCATCCCGGATATATCGTCCGCAAATAAACCTGCGGCGTTTATAAGATATCTTGATTTAAACATGCCGGTAGAAGCATGTATCTCAAAATATTTACCGGCTCGAACTATGTTTACAACTTTTGTTTTAGTGTAAATCTCGACCTTGTTTCGAACGGCATTTTCCGCAAGGTCATATACCAGACGGTAAGGGCTGATAATCCCTGCCGTGGGCGCATAAAGGCCGCAAACCGCTTCGCTGTTGAGATTCGGTTCATTCTGCCTTAGCCATGCCTTATCTACTATTCTTAATCCAGGGACGCCCAGGATCTCAGCTTCTTCTTTAAGCCGCAAAAGCTCTTTTGTTTCCTCTTCATTGAAACTGACTATCAGCTCTCCTATCTCTTTAAAATCCAATCCCAATTCTTTTGAGATTTTTCTTATCAAAAAGTTTCCCTGCACGCATAATTTCCCTTTTAATGAATCCGAAGGATTTTGCGTTCCCGGATGAATTATTCCTGAATTTGATTTTGAAACACCAAAGGCAAGCTCTTCTTCTTTTTCAAGAAGCGCGATATTTAATCTGTAACGGGATAATTCCCTGGCAATCGAAGTCCCGATTACCCCTGCCCCAATTATAGTTACATCATATAGTTTCATTCCAAATTTTGTCATTGCGAGGCACGAAGTGCCGAAGCAATCTCAATAGATTGCTTCGCTTCGCTCGCAATGACCTATGTAGATGAAATCGTTCTTTTAACCGCATCGAGCCACTCGCTGTAATACTTTGAAGCTATTTCTTTTTTCATTTTAGGCTTAAATATCCTATCCTTTTCCCAGCATTTCTTTATCTCGCTGGCATTTTTCCAATACCCCACAGCAAGGCCTGCCAGATACACGGCGCCCAGGGAAGTGGTTTCTATCACTTTGGGCCTAACCACGTTTATTCCCAAAATATCCGCCTGAAACTGGCATAGAAAATTATTCGCTGATGCCCCGCCGTCAATTTTCAGATCTTTTATCTTTAAACCGGAATCTTTTTGCATGGCCAGAAGCACATCTTTAGTCTGATAACACATTGCCTCCAGCGCTGCCCTTACGATATGACTGCCGTTAGTCCCTCTTGTAATTCCAAAAATAGCGCCGCGAGCATTCTGATCCCAGTAAGGCGCGCCAAGTCCTGTAAGCGCAGGCACAAAATAAACGCCTTCGTTATTCCCGACCGACACTGCCATTTTTTCAGATTCGCATCCGCAGGTTAAAAGCTTCAGACCGTCTCTAATCCAGTGAATGGCGGCTCCTGCGATAAATACCGCTCCTTCAAGCACGTACACGGGTTCTCCAAAAGACCCGCATCCAAGAGTAGTGATAAGGCCATGCTTTGAAATAGTTTTCTTTTTGCCTGTATTCAAAAGGATAAAACAACCTGTGCCATATGTATTTTTCATGGTGCCCGGCTCAAAACATGCCTGGCCGAACAAAGCTGCCTGTTGGTCTCCCGCAATCCCTGATATTGGAATACCGGCCGGTAGTTTTCCTATTTTTATAGTGCTGCCAAAAACACCTGAAGATTTTTTAACATCCGGCAGAATCTGTTCCGGAATCTTGAATTTCAACAGGATATCTTTATCCCATTTCAATTTTTCAATATTGAAGAGCATCGTGCGCGAGGCATTTGTATAATCAGTAGCGTGAATTTTCCCGCCTGTCAGTTTCCATAAAATCCACGCATCAGTGGTGCCGAATAATAATTTTCCACTTTTTGCTTTTTTAAAAGCGCCTTTCACGTTTTTTAAAATCCATTCTATTTTGGTGGCTGAAAAATACGCGTCTATCGGAAGGCCTGTTCTTTTTCTAAAAAACTCTCTCTCGCCTTTTATGGCTTTAAGCCGGTCGCATCTGAGGGCTGTACGCCTGCACTGCCACACAATGGCATTGTAAACAGGCTTGCCCGTATCTTTATCCCATAAAACAGTTGTCTCGCGCTGATTTGTAATGCCTATTGCATGGATTTTATCTGCCGGAATTTTTTTGAGGACTTTTTGAATGGAATTATTGACGCTTTGCCATATCTGGTCCGGGTCATGCTCTACCCAGCCCGGCTTTGGAAAATACTGCGGAAATTCTTCGTATGCGCTTGCTGCTTTTCTGCCATGCTTATCATAAATAATAGCCCTGCTTCCCGTGGTCCCCTGGTCTATGGCAAGAATATATTTCATATATCAAGCCTCCTTTGGTCCCTCGCCGCATATATTCGGGCATTACTGTATCAACTGATAGTAGCTTTTCAAAGAAGCTATGCTGTTAACCAGCATTACACTTAAAAAATAAGTCAGGACAATAACAATAACGCTTACCACTATCTTCCTTTTAAGCGTAAAACGCGGATTAAGCCAGAAAAGAGGCAAAGCAAACGGTCCGACGCAGAGAAGCGCCATCACGAAAGCAGCCATGCTGAAATACCATTTGCCTTTTTTCTCTTTATTCAGGGTTTCTCCGCAATACCTGCATTTTATCGCCTCGTCCTGTATCTCTTCAGCGCAATAAGGACATTTCTTCATTCCCACCTCCTATTTTTCCTATTTATTTTACTATATATCTATACTATATAAAAGCAAAATATGGTATATTAAATACCGATGAAAATAACTATCCAAAAAATCATATATCCCGGCAGAAGCCTGGGCTTAAGCGAAAATAAAACCATACTTACGGACGAAGGATTGCCCGGCGAAATAGCAGAGATAATCCCTCTTGAAGAAAAGAAGAACTATATTGAAGCAAAGACAATAAAAATAATAACCCCTTCTGTTTCCAGAATAACGCCGCGCTGTAGCCATTACCAGGCATGCGGCCCCTATCAATACATGGACTATAAAACTCAGCTTAGCGTTAAAGAATCCCAGTTAAAAGAGATGTTTCCAAATACTCTTATCAGCGCCGCCCCTTCTCCTGAGATATGGGGATACAGGAATAAAATAAAATTAACTGTAATATGGAAAAATAAAAAGGCAGGCCTTGCATATCATGCTCCTGAATCCAAGGACAGATTCATTCAAATAGAGTCATGCTGCTTAGTCAGCGAAAATGTTAATAAGTTTCTAGCGTCATTTATTGAAACAGTAAATAAAGAAAATTTGACCTTTATCGAAGAAATTGAAGTAAGAGAAAGCTCTTCTACAAAAGAACAGATGCTTATAATGCGCCCTTTGGGAAAAACTGAAAACAAACTGCATATATTGTTTTCAAAATTCAACGTGAAGAATACTTACATTGAAGAAACGGTTCTAGGAAAAACTTTCAGGATAGGCCCTGATTCATTCTTCCAGATTAATGTTCCGATGCTTGAGGCGGTGCTGAAAGAGATGCAAAAATCCACGAACCAGAACAAAAAAGAAATAATAGCTGACCTTTATTGCGGTATAGGCACTTTTGGAATATGTTTAAGCCAATATGCTAAAGAGGTCATCGGTATAGAATCAGCTCCGGGCAATATATCTTTTCTAAAAAGCAACCTGAAATTGAACAAAATTAAAAATTTCAGGCTTTACGAAGGCCCGTGCGAAAAATTATTCCCTTCGCTTATGACCAGCGGCATTGATACTTTGATACTTGACCCGCCGCGAAAAGGCCTGGATAACATGCTCTGTCAAAATATCATTCTCAGTTCAGTAAAAAAGATTATATATCTATCCTGCAACCCGACCACACTCAGCCGCGATTTAAAAATCATTGGCGCTTCGTACGCGATAAAAACCCTCCGTCTCTTTGACTTTTTCCCCCAAACGCCTCACATCGAAACCCTAGCGATACTGGAAAAGAAGACAAATAGGCAATTGTAAACCAATAATCATAATTAAGTTTACAATATGTCCTAAACCTTATATAATAAGTTTACATTTTGACAATGTCAGTTTGTCAACTTATGATTAAATTATTTTTTATTACAGCGATAAATCTTATATTCTGCCTCTCTTCTTTTGCCGAAGAAAATTACATGCTGGAAAAAATAGTCGTAACCGGCAATTCAGGCAATGAAAAAAACCGGAATTACCCTGCGGAAACACTTTCTTCCAAAGATATCCAAGAGAAAAACCTCAATTCAACGCCTGATGTTTTCAAATACGCCTCAGGCGTAGATCTGCGTTATAGAGGCGCGTCAGGCGTCCAGGGAGATCTGTCCATAAGAGGCTCTACATATGAACAGGTAGCTGTGTCAATAGACGGGATCAGGATAAACGATTTACAAACAGGCCACCATAACCTGGACATACCTCTCACGAGCATGGATATGGAAAAAATAGAGGTAATAAAGCAGGGCTCTTCCTCTCTCTATGGCGCAGGAGCGCTCAGCGGCAGTATTAACATTATAACGAAAAAACCTTTAAAAAAATCCGTAAGCATGGAAATGCTCGGAGGAGCGCACGCCTTGTACGGCCAGGCATTTTCCTGCGATATGCCTGGAAAAGACGCCTCCAGCAGTTTTTCATTCGAACACAAGACATCAAACGGCGCGAGGCCGAACACTGACTTTGATTACCAAACTTATTCTTATATCTTCAATAGAGACTGGCCGGACAACTCTTTAAACTTCTTAGCCGGCTACCAGGATAAAGATTTCGGAGCTGACAGCTTCTATTCTAATCTTTATAAAGAAGAGGAAGAGCATACAAAAACGCTGTTCGTAAAAACAGGCCTTGATTCCTATCTTTGCTCTTACAAATTGAAAAATTCTATTTTTCTGCGCAGGCACAATGATAAATTCATATTGAATAGAAACTTGCCTGCGCTTTCTCAAAACACTCACACCACTTATTCATACGGAATACATTCAGGCATGAATTGGCCGGTGAAATACGGCGATATAGAAACAGGCTTTGAAGTATCCAGGAATACGATAAACTCCACAAACTTAGGCAAAAATACAAGGATGAACGAGGCGTGTTTTTTAGGCTTCGATCCTGAACCAGGAAACAGGTTTGAGCCATCGGCCAGATTCAGGGTTGACCATTTTCAGAACTGGTCTTATCAAAAATCTTTTGACTCAAGCATGGGCTATTGGCTCATAGATAATAAACTAAAAATAAAATCTTCCTTCGGTCACGCCTTCAGGGGGCCGAGTTTTACAGAACTGTACTATTCTGACGCCGCCAATAAAGGAAATTCTGACCTTGAAGTGGAAAAATCAGATAATTACAGCGCCGGCTTCGAAACAAATTTCAATAATACTAAAATTGAATGCGGCGGGTTCCTGCGCAGAGTTAAAAATCTGATAGATTATACAAGGCCCACGCAGAATGATATATGGCAGGCTGTTAATCTTGGGAAAGTGGATTTTAAAGGCATGGAACTGAAAACCGGCCCGTTCTCTTATACCTACACGGAAGCAAATAAAAATAATTCCGGCTTTCTGTCAAAATACGCCCTCGATATATTAAAACATCAATTGATGTTTAATCTAAACCATAGCATCAGAGGCGTAAAAATAGGCTGGCGACTGTCCTACAATGAAAGAAAATTCGGAGAAACTTATTTTATAGGAGATTTGCGCATTTCAAAGGTATTTGAAAATAAGCATAACTCAATAGAGCCTTTTTTGAAGATAGACAATTTTACGGACACTGATTACAGCGAAGTGGCGGACGTTATACAGCCCGGGAGATGGATTCAGGGAGGCGTAAAAATAAACTGGTAGACTAATTTCAAATCTAAGGTTACACTCTGACATTGTCAGAGTGTAACCTTAATTTCTGAGGCTGGTGATAGGCGCCGGAAGCCTTCCGCCTCTTTTCATAAAGTTTTTAGCGGAATATTTATTTACGGCCATGACCGGAGCGATCCCCAGCAACCCGCCTAATTTTACAAGGTCTCCGGGTTTTCTGCCCGGTATCGGTAAAATCCTAACAGCTGTAGTCTTATTATTTATAATACCTATGCTGAGCTCGTCTGCGATTATCGCGTTTATGGTTTCTTCCGGGGTGTTCCCGGGTATTGCAACCATATCAAGGCCCACGGAACAGACTGCGGTGAAGGCCTCTAATTTATCAAGGCTGAGAGATTTTCTTTTCACCGCCTCTACCATGCCCATGTCCTCGCTGACAGGTATGAATGTGCCGCTCAGGCCTCCCACGTTTGCGCTCGCCATTGCCCCGCCTTTTTTAACAGCGTCCATTAATAACGCTATGGCCAGCGTAGACCCGTGAGCGCCTATGCTTTCTATGCCGAACGCCTTTATCACATCCGCCACAGAGTCTCCCTTATTCGTAGTAGATGCCAGCGATATATCAACTACCCCAAAAGGTATTTTCAGATTTTTCGCAAGCTCCCTGCCTATCAATTCCCCTGCCCTTGTTATTTTAAAAACAGTCCTCTTTATTACTTCGGATAATTGCGTCAAGTCGCAGTCCTTGTTCTTTTCTACCACGCTTCTCACCACTCCGGGCCCGCTTATACCTATATTTAAAGCGCTGTCTCCTTCTCCTATCCCGTGGAAAGCGCCTGCCATAAAAGGATTATCTTCCGGCGCATTTACAAACACTACAAATCTCGCGCATCCTGAAGCGTTCTTGGTCTTTCTGGCGGTCTTTTTAAGCATAGGCCCCAATAGATTCACAGCGTCTAAATTCATGCCGCTGACATTTGACCCTACATTCAGAAAAGAACACACATGAGTTGTTTTTGAAAGAACTTCCGGCAGGACTTCTATCAATAAATTATCCGAACGCGTAAGCCCTTTCTGGCAGAGCGCTCCGAAACCTCCTATAAAATCAATGCCTGCATCTTCCGCGGCTTTATCAAGAATCACCGCTATTTCTAAAAATCTGTCCTTACGCAAATGAGATTCCATGATAATGCTTACAGGGGTCACGGACATTCTTTTATTAACTATAGGCACCCCGTATTTAAGCTCTAGCTTTTTTGCCTCCTTTATCAAAACCGAGCCATTTTTATAAACTTTATCATATACCTTTTTCTTGAATGCCCTGAAATCCGAATCCACGCAGTCTTTCAGATTGATACCAAGCGTAGTCGTCCTTATATCCAGATTCTGGTAAAGTATCATCTTGGCTGTTTCAAAAACTTCGTCTACTGTTATGGCCATATTACACCCTGTGCATCATTTTAAAGATATTCTCATGCTGTATCTGGATCCTGATGCCCATTTCTTTCCCTATTTTTTCAAGGCCTGAGCTCAATCTATGTATGGGGTATTTATATCCGCTTATATCCACGAGCATCGTCATGACAAATAATCCTTCCATGATTTTCTGATTTATATCCTCGATATTTATATTATTTTTGTACAAAAGGTTTGATATCTTCGCGACAATGCCTTTGGTGTCTTTTCCGATAACAG
>Ga0315293_10001340_pt1 | contig 23856 bp, 16 predicted proteins | sample YL17G13_20_MG_FD_203071 | JGI IMG/M metagenome (GOLD analysis project Ga0315293, IMG submission 203071) | Sediment microbial communities from Yellowstone Lake, YNP, Wyoming, USA - YL17G13_20 | ecosystem: Environmental > Aquatic > Freshwater > Lake > Sediment | place: USA: Wyoming | collected...
TGGCCCTTAGTGTCAATCCCCTTCAGATCGGGGCGCCCTTCACAGGATAGAATGGGAGAACCCATCCATTCTACCAGCACTGTGTCAATCCCCTTCAGATCGGGGCGCCCTTCACAGCCTGGAATCGGACAGGTCAGACGGTTTCCCGGGAACTTTGTGTCAATCCCCTTCAGATCGGGGCGCCCTTCACAGGCAGTGGCAACTTAAGTGGCCTAGACAAATGGATTAATGTGTCAATCCCCTTCAGATCGGGGCGCCCTTCACAGGAGGAGGGGAAAAAGAGGGCTACTCATCTCCTGCTTGCTGTGTCAATCCCCTTCAGATCGGGGCGCCCTTCACAGTCGGAGTTCGTGGCCTACCTGGTCCCCAAGGAGAACGTGTCAATCCCCTTCAGATCGGGGCGCCCTTCACAGTGGGAGTGGGTGCGCTGCGGAGATGAGAGTTTTCATCGTGTCAATCCCCTTCAGATCGGGGCGCCCTTCACAGGTAAAGGGCCGCGAAGAGGGGGAGGCCCATTCTTCCCCGTGTCAATCCCCTTCAGATCGGGGCGCCCTTCACAGCCAGAGGTGGCGCCCTTCACGAACTGGTGGACGTGTGTCAATCCCCTTCAGATCGGGGCGCCCTTCACAGGGGGGCTGGCGCTCGCCCCCGAAGGGAAGGGATTGTGTCAATCCCCTTCAGATCGGGGCGCCCTTCACAGAGTGATGATGGTTCTCGCCCTCAGCACGAGTACTTGTGTCAATCCCCTTCAGATCGGGGCGCCCTTCACAGCCTGTTCTTCGCAGCACTCATCGGCCTCGAGGTTGCTCTGTGTCAATCCCCTTCAGATCGGGGCGCCCTTCACAGTCCGGTCGTCAGCAAGGGAAGGATCATCGCCATCTTGTGTCAATCCCCTTCAGATCGGGGCGCCCTTCACAGTGGACGACGGCGTCTGGCTCTGGCGGACTAGCAACGTGTCAATCCCCTTCAGATCGGGGCGCCCTTCACAGTGGATCCAACAGAACGACGGGAACTACAGTAGTATCGTGTCAATCCCCTTCAGATCGGGGCGCCCTTCACAGTCCGGCCGAGCAAATCCCCCCTACTCTATCCGAATCGTGTCAATCCCCTTCAGATCGGGGCGCCCTTCACAGCTGGCAGCAAAGAGTGCGGGTCTATCTCGGATACTGGTGTCAATCCCCTTCAGATCGGGGCGCCCTTCACAGGGTGTGCAATGAGCACAAGACGGATAAGCGGTCTCTGTGTCAATCCCCTTCAGATCGGGGCGCCCTTCACAGCTCCCGTCTGATTCTCCCTCCCCCTTACTTTCGGCTTGTGTCAATCCCCTTCAGATCGGGGCGCCCTTCACAGGCGGGTCCTGGCCGTGCTGGTCCTCAATGGTGGCCTAGTGTCAATCCCCTTCAGATCGGGGCGCCCTTCACAGGATGAGGGGGTTGCCAGGCGCGTCGCCGAGGCGGTAGTGTCAATCCCCTTCAGATCGGGGCGCCCTTCACATCTCGAAGCGGCCAGCCGACATCGGCAGTATGGCACTGTGTCAATCCCCTTCAGATCGGGGCGCCCTTCACAGACCGGAGGAGTGTCGCTTGAGATCGACCGATATTCCTGTGTCAATCCCCTTCAGATCGGGGCGCCCTTCACCTCCCATCGTCACAGTAGCCCAGAGCTACAGCGCACACTGTGTCAATCCCCTTCAGATCGGGGCGCCCTTCACAATTCGACCCAGGCTACCAAGCCATCTCCACCGTCAACAGGTGTCAATCCCCTTCAGATCGGGGCGCCCTTCACAGCCAAGGCATTTTCGGGGGGTTCTAGCTGCGGCGCGAGTCGAGATTCCGACGATGACATAAGACGTTAACAGAATGCGACGTTCACTGTCCGCTTCCCCGGTCAAAAGACCCTTCCTCCGCCCACGGGTCCCCACCGAATGCCTCCCGGTCACCCCTAGCCCCCCTTCCTAGACCACAAAGAAGTCGTGGTCCTCGGTTGCCGCACCCTTGCCCTCCACGACCACAGCCCGCTGGCACCGCTCGCACAGGGCGTAGAACCTGACACTGTCTTCGGCCGGGGTAACGACCTGGGTCAGCTTCGCCCGCAGCCTCTCCAATTCCTCCCGTGTCAGGTGGCATTCGAAGACGCTGAACTGAACTCGCTCCCCGGACCCGAGAAGGATGTCGGCCACCTTGACTCGGCGACGGTCATCGGCCACGTCATAGCTGACCACTACGAACACAGCCATCACTCCACGACGAAGGGTCTGTACTCGCTGCCCCGCAGAATCGCCTGTCTCATCGCCTCGGCTTGCTGGTGAACTAGTCCCCGCCATGTCGTCGCCTGGCCCGACAAGTCCGTAATCGCGCTGCCGAGCCTGGTCTCGTAGAAGGTGAGGTAGCGGCGCAGGGCCTCCGAGCCCAGAAGGACAGCCCCGTCCTCGCCGGCCGTGAAATCGTCGGGGGCGAAGTGCCGGCGGTTAAGAACGTCCAGGGTCAGAGCGTCGACGAGGCCGTGCCGAAACTCCTCGACCAGGTCCAGGGCCAGGGAAGCGCGCCCGTACCGGAGCCCATGGAAGAAGCCGACATAGGGGTCGAGCGAGAGGGCCGAGAGTATGCAGGAGACCTCGTTGGTCACCAGCACGTAGCCCAGGCTGAGAAGGGCGTTGGGAGGATCCTTGGGCGGACGGCGGGAGCGACCTGTCCAGGGGAAGTCTTCGCGCAGCATTCGCCCGAAGGCGGTGAAGTAGGCTCGGGTGCAGGAACCTTCGATGCCCAGGAGGGTGCCCGGCGTCTCTGCCCGTTCGGCCTCGGCGAGCCCCTTGTCGAGGCTGGTCAGGACGGCTGACAGGTCGGCGGTCCCCACGCCCGCGGCGGTTACTTCATCGGGTGGTTGGCGCCGACGCCCGTACCTGTTCACCATTACGCGCTGGTTTCTGATCTTGCCCGCCACGATGGCCCGCGCGATCCCCAGGCGGAACGAGGTCTCGGAGAAGCGCCGGTACTGAGCCAAGCGAATGACGGCGTTCTTGGACAGACCGGCGGACAGCAGGCCCTTCAGTCGACCGGACCGGGTCAGGAAGGCCACGTCGGCGCCCGCGTCGAGCAGACCGTGGGCCGCCTGGGTGGTCACCTGGGCCTGGCCGAAGATGACGACGTTGGCGATTGAACTGATCGGAACGGCCAGAAGAACCTCGGAGTCTTTAGTCACGAGAAGGCGGCCGCCGGCTCGGCGAATGGTGGCCCCCTGTTCCGTGACGTAGACGACCTTTCCCACCCGTCCTCACTCCTCGATCGGGGTTTCGGGATCTCCTGTGGCGCGGTCCCCCGCGCGGCGGTTCCCGGCGGCGCGCTCCCCGGTTTCGGCCGTCTTGAGAAGCTCATCGACTTGGGCCTGGCATCGCTTTACGGTCGCTTCGAGATCGGCCAACTCAAAGCGCAGCTTGACCAGGCGATTGAGTTGGGTTGGTCGGAGGGGCGTAGCCGCTTGCACCCGGCCCGCAGCCACCTCCCCCGCAGGTGCAGCCACGGCAGTCGCGGCCACCTCCGCGAACGGGGCGGCTACCTCGGCCGGTCCCGTGGCCACCTCCTTGGCGGCCACGGCGTGAAGCACCGGCGAGGGGTACATCCGCCTGCCGAGAGGGAAGCGGCACTCGCAGGCGACGCCCGCCGCAACCTCGGGGTGGCGCTCGCGCAGCTTCGGGCAGCTCACGGGCTTGCCAAACATCTTGCGCATGAACTTGCGGGTGATGGCGGCGTCGTAGTTGAGGCACCAGCGCATGACCTCTTCGAGAAAGGCCTTGCCCTCGGCCCCGACGTGTCCCAGGACAAGAAGGAGGGTGACCCTCTCCTGGTGGTTGAGGTAGCCCGTGCGACGGGCCTTCTCGACCAGAAAGGCCACGGCGGCACAGCCGGAGACAACCTGCTTCACCGGGCCATCGGGCAGGGTGGCGGCGATTTCGGGGACGACGCCACGCTTCGGGATTTGAGGCAGGCGAGGGCGCTCCGGCGGGCGACAATCCTCGACCAGCCGCAGAAAGGCGGAGGCCGGAACCCGAACCATGGCCCGGACGTGATCCCACGGCGAGGATACGGGCTGGCCGGAGTCATCGAGAAAGGACGAACGATCTCCCGTCTGGACGTGAACGCCGAGCGGCAGCTTGACGGCCCCTCCGCGCTGTCCGGCCCTCGGTCTCGCTTCATTGGGCAGGATCTCCCGGGTCACACCGTCGGGCGGGTTACCGACCGCGCCGAGCAGGGCCTGCAGAGCCCGACGGGCGGCCTCGACCGGAACGGGCTCCTCGAGAAAGACCCAGACATGGTAGCCCCTGCGGCCGGTCCACTCCACGTAGGAGGCTACTCCGTGAACGCGGAGAGCCGCAGCCAGAGCCAGGGCGTCGGTCCGAGCCGCCTGGAGCAGTCTGGGGAAGTCGGGGCTACCCGGCGGATGGAGGAGCAGGCTGCGCTTGCCGACGTCCACGTCGAGGACGCAGGCCGTCACCGTGGCCTCCACCCGGCAGAGGTAGACGGCCAGCGTCCGCTCGGCCCCAAGGTGCTGGCGAACCGCGCCGGCGTCCAGTGGGGCGTCAATGTAGAGAAGGACCCGGCGACCGTCGTCGGTCTGGATCTCCTCCGCGTAGCCAGAGGCGTGGCCGGCGAAGAGGGCGAGGAACGCGGAGATATCCTCGTCGGTGGCGGGGGGTGGGGGCAGGGGGTAGGTGGTAGAGCGGTCTTCCAGTGGGCCGGAGGGGGCGGGACCCGCGCCGGTCGCCCGGAGCATCTGGTAGGCGGCGGCCTGGCACCCGCGCGTGATGAGGAACTCGGCCAGCGTCCAGGCCCCCTCCTCGGCAGGAGCGTCTTGCGGAGTTGGCCCGCAACCTGTTCCAAGAAATGCGCCCGCCGCGGTCAGGAATTCCTCGACGTGCTCGTCGCCTCCGAGGCTCTGCGCCAGCGCGGTCCCGGCCTGGGGATTGGCATCGTAGCTCTGAGGACCGGCCCGCAGGGCTCGGGCTCGCTCGCGCAGGCTGACCCACATCAGGCCAAGACTCTCGGCCACACCCGCGAGGCCGAGGCGGTCGAACGTGGTGAGGGCCGCTCCCGCAGCCTCCACGTAGTGAGTGAGGATGTCCGACGCTTCGTCCACGGCCAGGGAGGAGGCGGCCTCCAGGGCGGCGGCGGCGACCATGGGTGGATCCCAGGCCGGGCCCATCGGGGGCAGGGTCTCAAAGTAGCCGAGCCAGCCTCGGATGATCGGACGAAAGCCCTCCACCTGCTGCTCGAAGGTCGGGTTGAGCTTGGCCAGATCATCTCGGGCCGACTCCAGCCGCCAGGAGAGGGCTTCCGTCGCTTTCCGGCTCGGCCCGCGGCCGCGATCGTCGAAGTGGTAGCCCAGAAAGACGAAGCCGTCGGACACGGAGACGACGGACCATTTCTCTTCTTTCGGCTTGAGGCGCAGCCCGGCCAGGAGGTCCCTGGCGGTCCGTTCGGCCTGGTCGGCCCTTTCCCGTGTGGCGCAGAGAACCACGAAGTCGTCGGCGTAGCGGACCAGGTTCAGGCCGGCGATCTGCATCTCGCGGTCGAAGGGGACCATGTAGAGGTTGGAGAGGAGGGGGGAGAGGGACAACCCCTGGGGTGTCCCCACCCGGTTGTCCCAGAGACTCATCTCGTCGAGAACGAGACCGGTCAGGCAGCGCATCACCAGATCAACGACCGGGTCGTCGCCGAGGGTCTCCACGAGCCTGGCCCGCAGCAGTTCGTGGTCTAGGGTATCGAAGAAGGTGGCTATGTCGCCCTTGAGGATCCAGTCCGAACCGGCGGAAAGGCCCTCCTGGACGGCCTCAAGGGCGGTGATGGCCGACCGACCGGGTCTGTAGGCGTGGGCGCCCTGGCCGAGGACGCGGTCGATGGGTGAGCGCAAGGCGTGGAGAAGGGCGTCCTGCACAATGCGATCCCGGAGGGACGGGAGAGCTACCGGGCGCTCCCCGCCACCCTCCTTGCGAAGGAGGATGCGGCGGAGGGGTTGGGGGGTGTAGTGGTCGTCGAGGATTTCGGCCTGGAGAGCCTCGAGATACGTGTCGGCTTCGGCCTCGAAGATCTCGACCGTGACACCGTCCGCGCCTGGAACGGGCCGACGCTTCCGGACCCTGTGCCATGCGGCTCGGAGGGCTCTCCGACTGGCTACCTGCTCGTAGAGCACGGGCAGACACCGCACCTTCGATACCATGGCCGAGCGGGGGCAAGGTTGGGAGGTCCGGCTAAAGGAGCGAAGGACGGAAACCCGGCACGCTACAGTTCCGCAGCACGAGTCCAACCCCTGCCGGGCGGGGGCGGTGGGGGCAGGCGATTGCGGGGAAAGCGCCGTTAGGCCGGCTGCCCCCTTGCGGGAGGCAAACCGGCGCACTTCTGACCCTCAGGCATGAAAGGTGTCAATCCCCTTCAGATCGGGTCACCTTTCACAGATCCTGCTGGCGGTTTGGCTCGTCGCCGTTTGTGTCTCTGTCAATCCCCTTCACATCGGGGTCACCTTTCACAGACGAGCGCGTGCTTCATTCGCGGGGATCGCGTCATGATGTGTCAATCCCCTTCACATCGGGGTCACCTTTCACAGGACTCGACCGACCCCATCGTCGTCTACCAACGGATGGAGTGTCAATCCCCTTCACATCGGGGTCACCTTTCACAGGACGGTGTACGGGCACGTTGGCGGGGCCGCGTTCGGGTGTCAATCCCCTTCACAACGGGGTCACCTTTCACAGAGGTCCTCCAAAGCATAGCCCCCCCCAGGTTGAGAGTCGTGTCAATCCCCTTCACATCGGCGTTCACCTTTCACAGGAGGGCGACGCGGCGTGTGACGTAATCCCGCCCGAGTGTCAATCCCCTTCACATCGGGGTCACCTTTCACAGATGCTCTCTTATGAGAGCGCCCTCGAGGAAGGAAGGGTTTGTGTCAATCCCCTTCACATCGGGGTCACCTTTCACAGCGGGCCTCCATGGTGGTGACGACACCACCCCCCCGTGAAGGGGTGTCAATCCCCTTCACATCGGGGTCACCTTTCACAGCGGGCGAGTAGTGAACAAAGGGGACACAGGGCGGACTGTGTCAATCCCCTTCACATCGGGGTCACCTTTCACAGGGCGGTTCAACTGAGAGCACTCGCGGAGCTAGTTCCCTGTGTCAATCCCCTTCACACCGGGGTCACCTTTCACAGCAGCAACGCCATCAACATGGAGCCGCTGGATTTCCCGTGTCAATCCCCTTCACATCGGGGTCACCTTTCACAGGGATCTGAAGGATAAGAACATGGGTCGGGAGGCCTTGTGTCAATCCCCTTCACATCGGGGTCACCTTTCACAGCCCGACATCTGGCGTGTGTTCGGTCTCGCTTGCTACGTGTCAATCCCCTTCACATCGGGGTCACCTTTCACAGGAAGGAAGCGAGGTGGAAGAATCATGATTTGCCTTGAGTGTCAATCCCCTTCACATCGGGGTCACCTTTCACAGGATGGCGTGACCCGCGTCATCACCGTCACCTATAAAGTGTCAATCCCCTTCACATCGGGGTCACCTTTCACAGGGGACGCGCATCACCTGTCGGACCTGGTGGACAAGGTGTCAATCCCCTTCACATCGGGGTCACCTTTCACAGTCGAACGACACCCAGACTTTGACCTGCGGCAGCCTCTCCTGTGTCAATCCCCTTCACATCGGGGTCACCTTTCACAGTCGAACGACACCCAGACTTTGACCTGCGGCAGCCTCTCCTGTGTCAATCCCCTCACATCGGGGTCACCTTTCACAGCATCATCAGCGCACTCGGGTTCCCAGCCAAGTACACCATGTGTCAATCCCCTTCACATCGGGGTCACCTTTCACAGGGTGGTAAGCTGCTTGCTCCCCGGGTTGCCTCTTTGTGTGTCAATCCCCTTCACATCGGGGTCACCTTTCACAGTTGGGCCGGGTCAAGGGTTTGTGGCCCCTCCATCCGAGTGTCAATCCCCTTCACATCGGGGTCACCTTTCACAGTTGGGCCGGGTCAAGGGTTTGTGGCCCCTCCATCCGAGTGTCAATCCCCTTCACATCGGGGTCACCTTTCACAGGCCGGCCTCCGGTTGTCCGGTCAGCCGTGCGTTTGTCTAGGTGTCAATCCCCTTCACATCGGGGTCACCTTTCACAGTTGAACAACCGTCGGCGACGTACTCGCCAAACTCAACGTGTCAATCCCCTTCACATCGGGGTCACCTTTCACAGGTTGTCGGAAGACTCCTCTACTGGACGATTATCGAAGGGTGTCAATCCCCTTTACATCGGGGTCACCTTTCACAGGTTCTTCCTGCCGGGCGTCGGGCGCCTGCGGAGCCAAGTGTCAATCCCCTTCACATCGGGGTCACCTTTCACAGTGAGAAGGCAAGTGCAAGTGCAAGTGATTGTCAATGTGTCAATCCCCTTCACATCGGGGTCACCTTTCACAGGACGTGGCACGGGTTGAACCCGATGGCAGTCTCAAGGTGTCAATCCCCTTCACATCGGGGTCACCTTTCACAGGCTAATGTTCCACAGACCGCTCCGTTCCGCGAGTCCGTTTGTGTCAATCCCCTTCACATCGGGGTCACCTTTCACAGGCGACGGTGGCGCGAGCGCGACCCTCGCTGCCGGAGGTGTGTCAATCCCCTTCACATCGGGGTCACCTTTCACAGCACGGCAATCCTATCCTTCATAGCGACCACGAGAACGTGTCAATCCCCTTCACATCGGGGTCACCTTTCACAGTCGGGCCAGCGGGGCATCGAGAGGCTGGCCTCCATGGTGTCAATCCCCTTCACATCGGGGTCACCTTTCACAGGGCAAGCCACTTTCAGGGGCTCCTAGCTGCGGCGGGAATCCAGATTCCGACGATGACATAAGGCGTTGACAGAATGCGGAGCTCCCTCATCGGTTTTCGCGCCCCCGGTCCCGTACGGTCTGCAGGTTTATGACCTCGCCCACCTCGAAGATCGTCGTCCCCGCCTGCACGGGCCGCATGCGCACGACCGATGGAAAGTGCCCCATCCGCCCATGTAGCTCGGCCAAGAGCACGGCCGTGGCTGCGGCCAACCCCGGCGGACAGACTACGATCGGTGCCTCCTGCCAGGTGTGGGGAGTCAGCCCCAACGCGTCGGCCATCTCGCGGGCCTGCTCCGCGAAGGGCCGGTCATGGCCCAGGGTCCACGAGCGCTCGATGACGTCCTGGATTGTGCAGTTCATCTCCAGGCGCAGCCGCTGGACCTGCGCCCCGCTCAGGGAATGCCCCGAGAAGTTGAGGACGATGGCCCGGTGCCGGCTGCCGAACATCTCCTCCATTTCGTGGCGATTGGCCCTGGCGCAGGCCGGGCCCCGGCGAACCCAGGTCTCGTCCTGCTCCACGCCGGCGCCGCCCCGCCGGATAACGTGCGGACGGGCGAAGGAGCGGGCCACGACGACGGCGGCAAGGGTCTTGCCCGTGGCCGGGTGAGTGCCGAACCGTACTTCGACCTTTGGCGGCGGGTCACAATAGAGGCTCAGGGCCTCAGCCACGTCGCGGCGGAACTTATCGGGGTCGGAGCAGGAGAAGCCCACGACGCCCTGATCGCGACAAGTCGGCCCTTGGCTGGGAGCCCGGTTCCTCGCGTCGGCCACCCCGACGATGAGGTAGCCCTCACCGCCTTCGGTGTTGGCAATGGCGGCTATGTCGCGGGCGAACTCGCTCCGCTTGCCGCGGTCGTCCAGGTCGACCGTGGTCTTGAACTCGACCTTCTCGTTTTCTTCGCCCCGCTCAATGAGGGGGGCTATCTCGGACCAGAGGTCCATGGGCTAGCTCCCACGCCTTCCAGCCGCTTCTTGGACTCATAGAACTGCTGCAGCCGACCGGCCCAGCCAAGAATGTACTCAAGCCGCGCCGCCGCCTCCTGCTCCGGGGCGTCGGTGAGCCGCAGGGCCGCCGCCAGGCACCAGGCCGCCTCTGCTGCGACCAGTTCCCTCAGATTCTCCCAGTGCTCCTTACCCCGCCCGGCCGCTCGGGGCGCAGGACAGGCCAGGAGGTCTTCGACGGACTTCAGGTCCCGCTTACGGCCAAGGTAGCGGGCGATGCGCCTGAGTTCGGCCCGGTCGACGTCCCGGTTGGCCAGCTCGCCGGCGAGACCTTCGGCCCGTCGGTGAAGCTCCGAGAAGCGGCGAAGATCTCCGTTTGCCGTCATTGCCCGACACCCCCCGTGGCCAGCGCGGCCGAGTCTTGCGCGAACTGGCGAGCGATGCTCTCGATAAGGTCGCGCACCGTCACGCCGCGAGGCGTCGTGCCCCAGTGGTCCTGAGCGTATTCAAGGTAGCTGCCGACAAGGGCCGCCCCGTACTCCTCAAGACGGTCCTCGCGCCTGTGGCCGGCGTCTCCGTGCTCTGCACGCCTGACCGTGACCCGGGCGACCTCCACCCGCGCCGAGCCCAGCCCCTGGGCCTTGCCGCCCCCGACCTTGAGGAGAAACCGGTAGTCCGGTGACAGTCCAAGAGCCAGGAAGACGAGACCGAGTTCCCAATCCTCGAGGTTTCGAAAGGCCAAGGCAGGGGTGCTCTCGGCCGGCTCGGTCCCGCCGCCGACCCCCCGGAACCGGGTTCCGGCGGCCACCACCTCCACGCGCTCATCGCCCGGCCGGACTTCGGCCAGGTGGTGGTAGAACTTGCGCTCATCCTGCCGGCCGGCCCCAGGCGGCCACCTGGCCTCAATGTCCAGGAGAGAGGTCCGGCAGGGACCCGCCCAGAGGTCAAACACGACCACTCGGCTGGCGCAACTCGGGGCGCCGAAGATAGAGCAAGCCGGGCAGAGCGTGCCCACCCGGCACTGGCCACCCAGACACGAAGGCGACAGCGCCTCGGCGTAGCTTCGAAGAACGCCCTTGAACGAAGACCCGGGAATGACTACCTCTCCCCGGGACCGGGCGAAGGTCTGGTAGATGCCTGTGTGGGACCCCGGCCCGATCTCGACGTCGCCCGAGCCGATGAGAAGCGGAGTCTTGGCCGTGAGAGCGAGGTCCAGAAAGCCCGTGCTTCCCTGATAGCGCTCGTGGCCTACCGGCAGCCTGCCGGGCGTGATCACGGCCGGCGTCGGTATCCGCTCGACCCCATAGGCCGCCGACGGAAGGGCCTCCCGTGCGTCAGGCTCCGCCACTGCCGTCACCCCCTTGGGCGCCGCTACCCGATTCTCCGACAACCTTCTCGATCCTCAATTCGATGAATTTGAGATAGAGCGGGCGCGACTCGCCCTCACGTTCAAAGACCTGGACGGCCGCGGCGTTCCGGGGGGCCAGGTTTCGCATCCCGGGGAAGCGCCCCTTGTCCGTGTTCAGCCGGATGGCGGGGACCTCTCTAACCTGGTATTGGGCCTCGGCGACCCCGCCCCCCTGGGCCTCGCCGCACCCGTCGCCGCCGGCTGGCCCGGCCAGCGTCAGGGCGTCTGGTATCACCGTCAGCCGTCGGCCGAGTTCGCCCTCCCAACGCACCTCTTCGCTGGCGCTAAAGAATGTGAAGCGAACGGGAGCGCCGTACTGATCGTGGGCCTCGCTCACGAATGCGGCGGCCTCGGGGCCGGTTAGGCCGGGCTTGAACTGAAGCCCTCGGTCCCAGTCCTCGATGAGAAGCGAGCCCTGGCCAAGGCCCGCCAGGGTCTTCACCGTATCGGCGAAGCCGGCGATGGCCGTCACCGCTCCTCTTGTCACACCCGATCACGTCCCTTACCCGGCACCTTGAAGCCGGCCCAGGCCGGGGACTTGAGCAGGGCCTCAAGGAGGCCGTTCCAGGCTTCGGGCTTGTGGGTCTTGAGACGCCGACCGACAACACCCGGTTCGACGACAGCCGTCCCGTCCGGCGGCGACAGACAGTCCTCCGGGGTAAGGTCGTATCGCTTGACCAGCTCACCGCCCAAGTCACCTACTCCCCGCAGCAGGGTGGGGTCGGCCGCCGCTTGGTCGCCGGCCAACGGCCCAAAGGACTCGAAGACGGCCCTGGCCACCCGGCAGCGAACCCGGCCTAGCCCTCGGCTCTTGCCCGAGCCCAACTGCTGGTAGCCCTGGTCGATGTCCTGGAGGGCCAGGCCGATCAAGCCCAGTTGCCAGAGCTGGAAGTTCGTGAGGAGAATCTCACCGTAGAACGTCCCGGCCGTGACGATTTCTATCTCATAGAGCTTGCCGCCGCTGGCCGACTGGCTGCGGCGGTCGATGGCCACTCCGGGGCGCACCTCGGTCTTGATGGCCGCGAAGGCTTCCTGCTTCCTCTCGAGCGCCATTCCCGGCGACCAGGGCAGAAGGTCGGTGAACCGGGCGCGTCCGCCCAGTTTGGTGGATCCGAAAGTCCGGCAGGCATAGCACTGGGTGGGGTAGACGACCGAAACGCCTCGCCCTACCTTCGAGCCGCAGTTGTCATCGCGGTCTAGCGGATCACAGCACCATAGGCCGTCTGTCCGCAGAAGTCGTTCGGCCTGCGACCGTACCACACCTTTGAGGCTGCTGCCGGGGATAACCACGCTTGGGCCGAGGGCCGTGCTGGTCCGGACGAACTGCATGTCAGGTAGCGAGACATTCAGGCCGCCCGTGTCCCCGGTCTTGATGAGAAGCGGGGTTACCGGTTCGATCTCGATCTCCAGGATCGCCCGGTTATGAAGCGTCTTGAACAACTCCACCCGCCCCCTTTCCGAGCTTTGTGGCCAGGGCTGTGCGCCAGAGAGCCAGCGTCTCTTCCACCCGCTTCGAAGACGCGTCATCCACGGGCGACAGGCCCGCGCCGGTCGCCGCTTGGGAGGCGGGGTCGACAAGGGCTAAGAACTCGCGGGCCGTCTTGTCCTCGATTCCGGTCACGGATATGGTCACGCGGCCGAGACCCCGGGAGCTCTTGCCGCCGAGGGTGGCGTAGCCCTGGCTGAAGAGGTCAAGACCGCAGGCGATGAGGCCCAGTTCCCAGTCCCCCGCGTTCTCCACGATCAGGTTGAAGGCGAAGCGCGTTCCGGGCGACACGGTCTCGAAGTCGTACTTTAGGTTCGGGTTCGTGGCGGCGGTGAGGTTCTCGCGGTCTATGGCCACGCCGTCCCTGACGCGGTAGGAGCTGTCGCGCCACTCGCCCAGGACCGACATGTCGGGAATGGATACCCGCGCGGCCAGCCAGGGGGAGCCGAAGAGAGAGCAGATGGAACAGGTCTTCTCGTCCAGCAGCTTGGTCCACTCCGCCAGCCTGGTCGGCATCGGTTCGTTCTTGTCGAAGATGGCCTTGCGGACTTCCCGCGTGACGCAGGGGCGGTCGTCCGGATTGGGCGACTTCTCGCCCAGGGGGTTACAGGTCCAGAGCTTACCTCCCGGTGACGAGCGGAGCAAGGCTTCCAGGTTCGAGCGAAGCACGCCCTTGAACGACGAGCCCGGCACAAACGGACGTCCCAAGACGTCCCGAATGACCGGGGCGTCCGTGCCCACTGTTGTCTGGGGTTGCCCGGCCCCGATGTGAAGGGCGGTTACGGTTTCAAGGACGCCGGTTACGCTGGTACGACGGTCCAGTCTGTCGCGCACCCTGATCGCCTCCCCTCTGGGCGGCACTGACCGCGCCGAGGTAGGTTGCCTCCCTCAGGAGGTAACCGAGAAAGTGCCGGACCGCTTCGATCTGGAGTTCGGGGTCTGCCTTGGGGTTTGCCCCTGTCTGAGGGTTCTCGTTGATCTCATTCAGGGCGGCCAGGACGGTGTCGCCGAAGGGCTTGTTCTTCGGGTGGGGCGTCCGCCAGTCGTCTAGACGGCCGGTCTGGTAGCGGATGAAGTTCGCAACCTCGGCCACGCACGTGGTCGAGGTTGCTGCGGTGAGGAGGTTCTGGAGGTTACTCTTGGTTATGCCGGAACCTCTCTTGACCACACCTTGGGGAAGAGCATCCGCGCAAACCTTCTCGGCCTTCTTGACAAGGTCGTGCTTCAGCTTCTCCAGTTCAACCTGCGTTTCGGTTCGCACTGTCTTCACCTCCACTGATGGGAAGCGGGTGGGCGGCGTGAAAGGGATGGCAGAGCGAGAACCGGCCGAAACCCTCCGCTGTTCGGAGACCCAGACCGCCCGACCTTTCACTGACCCACGTCACCAGGGCCTCCGCCATGTCCTTCGGCGAACGACCTGACAGGGAAAAGACGATCACGCTTCCCATCACGATGGCTGGAGTCAGGTCTTTCTCAATGCCCAGGGCCGCATTCCAGCCGCCCACCCTGGTCGTGCGCACATAGAGGCGCTCGATCGTCGAGCCCTCGGGCAAGAGCCGTCCCACTTCCTCCCGAGGATCGTCCCAGGAAGACAGGCTGAGGTGGGAGGTCAGGGTGAGCGAGGCGTAGACTCGGGCCTGCGGGCAGCCGTCGGCCTCGCTCGCGGCCGGGGTTCCGACTTCCGTCTGCCCGGCCCCGGGCCACTCGGCGAGAGCGGCCAATTGGAGTAGCCGTTGGGCGCTGGCACCACCAGGCGCCGATCCATTGGTCTCCGCGCCTCCCGCCCCGGGCCCCAAGACCTTGAGCGCGCTCCGAGCGAGTTTCCCGAGTTCGCCGTTGAAGTAGGCCAGATCGTCGGTCGCCTTGCCCGCCTCTTGCCCCGCCGGCTCGCCAAAGAGCGTTCGGCAGCTTCCGAAGCCGCGACTGCGGCCCCCGCCGATAACCAAGCCTTCGCCCAGCGCTTGCCGGAGGCTGGCCAGATCCTCTTCGCTTCCGGCCGTTACGGTGCCGAAGTACTTGAGCCGCTCGCTATCGACGTTGCCGGTGTCCGGGTCGAGCCAACTGTAGGAGTAGAGGGCGCCCTCCAGGACGGTGCCCACCCGGCGATCGATGGCTGCCTTGGTCACGACACCCCGCTCCGGGCCGGCTTCCGGCACGACGGAGAGATATCCACCCGGGAGCGGTCGCAGGGGTCCCTGGCAACGGGGGCACACGTCGCGGGCCCCAAGGTCGCCGTGGTCGCCCCCCAGGGCCTCGGAGAGAGCGTCGGCCACAATCTCGGTCAGCACGACGTCGTAGACTCCGTGCCCCTCCACGGCCTTTGGCTCCCGGGCGCCGGGCGGCTCGACCCGGCAGCGCCTAGCGGTTAGGGGAACGGGGATCGGCCGAGGCCGGGGGTCTCTGGCCGGATAGAGGTTACTGAAGCTCAACGGCCTCTGGAGAAAGAGTTCCCGGCGCGCCTCGGGCCCCAGACGTCTGGCCACGGCCGCGGCCGCCGCGCCTCTCACGACCGCTCCAGGCACGTAGTCGAGAGTCTCATAGAAACGCCCGGCCGACTTCTCCGGGGTCAGCCGAACGGGCTCCCTGGGGTCGAGGGTCAGCGTCACCGAGACCGGCTTGGGGTCCCGCCTCCGGGCCACCTGACCCTCGGCGCCCACGCCTTCAGCGGCCTGGGCTCTCGCGCCTGGACTGATGATCGCCATCCTGGCCGCCCCGAGGCCCCGGGTTTTCCCCGCTCCCACGGCCATAACGGCGGCTGCGGCCGCCTTGAGCCAGGTCTCCTCCTCGGGCGTAAACTCGGCCAGGACAGTGAGTTCAGCGGTGAAGAGCATCTCCTCGTCGGGTAAGGCTGTCGCCTCAAAGAAGAAGAGATGGTCCTCCAGGGCCGTCCCTGTCTTGCGAAAGACGGCCAGGCCTGGCCGCATAGTGTAGCCGAGACCGGTTGGGCGGCGCGGGGTGCCCGGCTCCCCCTTCGAGAAGAGAGATGCCTGGTTAGGCTCGAGGTGAGCGTCGGAGAACTTTACCTTGCCCTCGTGACCGGGCTGGCCAAAGAGCCGGCAGACCGGGCACGGGTCGTCGCCGGAGCAGGTGAGCTCCGGTCCCGCGCCCGTGCAGCACGCAATCTCGGCGCCGGCCAAGAGCCGCCCCAGGGAGTGCCTGATCAGCCCTTTGAGGGCGCTGGCAGGAAGGTACGGTTCGCCGGTCTTCGTTCTCGCCGTCGCCCGGCCGAAGACCAGAGAGGGAGGGCAAACACCTCCCACCAGAAGAGAACCTTTCACTCGTATCTCAAGGAGCAATCCGGCCTACCTCCTCCCAGCTTGCCAGAGTTCCAGGGCGTCCAGAAAGCGGCTGCGAAGCAAACCACCTTCGCCAGTGTCAATAAAGAAATCGAGCCACTTCTCCCCAAGACCGGGCCACTGTTTGCTTCGGTCTTGGCCTAGAAGGGGCCGCCAGGCTTTGTCGGCCCGCACGTAGACCTGGTGGGCCAGTTCCAGACGAGCGGCCGAGGGGTGCTGGCGAAGCAGGCGGACAGCCAGCGATAGCTGCGCGCTCGGAACCTCGTTGAGGCGGCCCACGGCGGGGGCGATGTCGCGCTTGAAGTTCTTGTAGAGGTACGGCCGCCCGGCAAAGGCCCGACCGAGCTCGTGAGGCAGCGCGTAGCGGCGCTCCCGAAACTCGGCTGGGGAAACGGGCAGGGGCGAGGAGTCCTTTAAGAAAAGGTAGTCCACGGTGGCGGGATAGGCCGGGCCGCCGGCCGGACCGGCGCGGCTCGCCAGCCGGTAGCTCTCGTCCTTGGCGCTGTCCAGCATCTTCTGGGCGTAGTCGAAGAGAAGACTCATCGGAAAGTGGGGCGGGGCCAAGACAAGCCCGCAGCTCACGCTGACCTTGGTCAGAGCGTCGCGAGCGCCGCCACCGGCGGTCGACTTCCCCTCGCTGAACCCGGTATTGAGGAAGTCCATGGCCAATGTCACGGCCCCCACGGCCTTGTCGGCCGGCAAGATGAGGAGGAGATCGTCGCCCCCGAAGAGAGGCGCCTGGTAGCGGCCGGGTTTCTTGTCGTCCGGCGTGCCGGAGAGCTTGAGGGTCTCCACCACGTGCTTCCGGCAGGCCTGGAAGAGGCCGCTTACGGCCAGACTGAACTCGACCACGGCCTCGACGGTGGGCAGGCTCTCAAGGCGAGCCCCCAGGCCGTTGGCGTCGAAGTGAGCCACGGCCACGTAGCCCGGCCGGCCCCGGTCCTCCGATGAGCTTTCGTTCTCGGCCGGTTTGCCGACCACGTCGTCGATGGACCAAGCCTCGTCGCGCGCAAGCGCGTAGCCGTCTTCTCGCTTACTCAGGCACGACTGGCACAGCCCCTCGGGCGCCTGGCGTCCCCGCTGGAGTGCCTTCCCCGATGAGATCGGGCCCTCTGTCTCGCCGGCCTTCCCTGCGGCCGGCTGGTCCTTGGCCTCGCCGGCCATTTCCGCCGGGTTCAGTCCGCACGACTCGCAGCGATGGACGATTCCGGGCAGCACGGTGAAGCTCGTTCCAGCGAACTTCTCCATCTTCTTCCGCCGCAGGCGAACACCCAAGTGGCCGACTAGGGCGCCAAAGGGGAGAGGCTTGTCGCCCGCGTTCCAGAGGCCTCCCGAGAGGGCCAACCCCTGACCCCCCGCCCCGAAGGGCATCGGTTTCCCCCAGACTAATTCTTCCGGCCAGAAGGTGGCGGAGACGGCCGTGCAGGTGCCGCCGTGGGTCTCCTCGGCGAACTTGCCTTCGATCAGCTTCTCGACCTTCTCGGCCAGGCTGGCCGGAGTGACCAGAAGCCCGCTGCCCCCGCCGGCGAACAGCACGATGCAGGACACTGCTTCCCGCTGGCCGAGCCCGGTACGCAGCCACTCGAGCACGGAGTTGCGGTCCAGCCGGCGCCGCACAGCCGCGCTCGCTCCGCGCATCTCGGCCAGCTTGGCCGTGGCCAGGATGTAGTCCTTGATCCGATCCGCGTCGAAGCTTGCCAGGGCCACCGGCGGCTTGTCGAAGAGCTCGGCGGTCGCTTCCGCCAGGCGTGGCCTGGCGGCCTGGCTGGCCACAAGCGCGGCCAAGGCTCGCGTTCGGTCCTCGCCGTCCAGGGCCGCGGTCCGCGGCGGTTGGCCGTCCACCGCCTGACCCCGCTGGCCATACTCGTAGGCCAACACGGCGGCAAGGGTTTCTTGCCATCTAAAGGCCATGGGCTACCCTCCTTGGCCGGGCTTGGCCGGCCCAAGCTGTGATGTCTTGTCTGCCAAAGGCTCATCCTCCAAAGGTGGCTGAAAGGTCACTGCCGCTAGCTCAAAGTAGGGGGAAAGAACCTTGCTGACGACCTTGTACTCCTTCTCGATGTCCTCCCTGATCTTGAGCAGGTGGGAGCGCGTGTCTTCGCCGGTGGCAGCGAGGTCGGCCGGGGCCCGTATGAGGCAAACCTCGATCCTGGGCCGCTCCCTGTAGGAGGCCCCCTGCTCCTCCGGCTCGGCCTCCTGCCTCTCTAGGTGAACACAGGCCGCACTGCGGTGCTTGTCGTAGTGCTCGTACTGGTCGTGCTTGAAGAGGATGCTGTCAGCCAGGCCGAGGGCCACCAGGTAGGACGGGTCGGCGTTGGCGTAGTGGAGCGTGGCGGCGGCATCCGTCACCCGCGGGCCAAGGCAGCCCCGAAGATCCCTGAGCTTCTTCCGCTCCTCGGGCGAGAGCCTCGAGTCGCCGGTCTCCGACGACGCTTGGACGGAGTTCAGGACCTCGCAGGCCAACTCGTAGACGACGTTCTGGCTGGGGACTCCATTTGGGGGGTCCGCGCCGACGGCGTCTAGAGCGGCGGCCTCGGTCTTCGGGTCACGCCCGGCGATTCCCAGGAGCATGGCGTTCAGACGCTCCTGGAGATCCTTCTGTTCGTCGTCGTTGCGCCGGCGACGGGCCTTGGCGTAATAGGGGTCAACAACGCGATCGGCCTGCACGTCGCAGGCGTCCACAAAGCGGAGCAGAGCGGTCAGAAGGAGCAGACTGTCCCTTCCCAGATCGTGGCCCTCGACCGAGAAGGGGCCGTCGCACTCCTGCAGAGGCGGATCGGCCGGTCTGGCGGCGAAACCGCATGGCTTCCAGGACTTCTGCCCGGAGACGATGGGCATCTTCCCCCCATGATAGAGGGTCATGACGGCCACGGTCTTGAGTGTATCGGCCGCGGGGAAATAGCCGGTCTTCTCGGCCGCCTGGGCTTCCTCGGCCTCCTGGACCATGAGCCCAATGCGCTCGTAGCCGAGCACATGGTGGCACTCGCGAACCACCGCTGGGAAGAGGGTCACGGGAAAGGGCCGCTCTCTCTCGGTGGCAGTCTTTGTTGTACCGAGTTCCTTCGAAGCAAGGGCCACATGGCCAATGTCGTGGAGCCAAATGGCCACAACCAGGGCCAAGAGTTCGTGGTCGGAGAGCTTGATATGGGTGAGATCAAGAAGGTCACGGGCCAGCTCCATCAGCCGGGCACTGTGGCCGCGGGAATGCTCGACGGTCTCCGGGATCTGGTCCCCCAGCCAGAGGTAGTTCCACCGCGTCTTGAGGATCTCGTCCAACTTCCCGCTGAATTCGACGTTCCGGAAGCGTTCGAGAAGGGATTCTCCGAAACCGTAGCGGAGGTGCCTATCGGTATCGTAGCTCTCTGCGATCATGGTCCCGAAGGCGCTTCTCCGGTACCTCGCGGGATTACCCCCGGAACCGCTCGGAGTGGTGGCGTCGGGGGGCAGAAAGAAGTGCTGCACCCGTCGCGGCAGCTTGTCGTAGTAGTCCCGGCTCACGTCGTTGGCCTTCAAAAGGGACCGGTACTCGTCCAGGAAACGGGTGTCCCAGGTGAGAGGAAGTCCGGGCAGCCGTAGCACCGAGCGAGAACTCTCGTAGCCGTAGACCACGTCCTCGTTTCTTAGGAAGCCGAGGAGCGTCACAAAGGGCGTGAGGGCCTTGTAGCCTCCGGTGGCGCAGATGATGACCGAGTCACACTCCTGGTTCTTGCGGAGGTAGGCCGCCTTCTCCTTGACCCTAGTGAGAAAGGAGAGAACGTGCTCCCCGAACCGCGCCTCGTCTGTCATGTCTACGTGCGTGTGAAGCAACTCCACGACAGAAAGGCTCACCTGACCCGCTTCGGGCTCGAGACCCAGGACCAGCCGCGCGAACTCCGGGTCGCGCAGGTGGCGGCAAAGGGCTTTGGCGCAAGCCTCGCTCTTGTCCGGATCGAAGTAGCAGAGGACGATCTTGATCGGCTTGGTCCGGTAGTCGGGGTATTGCTCCAGGAGGAGGGCCAGGGTCTGAAGCTCGGCGGAGGGGTACTCCAGGGCCAGCGACGTGCGGCAGTTGTCGCTGCACCTGAGGGTCTTCAGAAAGCGCTCGATGGCCTTGTCGAGGTGTGTGGCGCCCGTGCGCACGTTCGCCACCTGCGCGGCGACGTCCAGCGTCTTGCCGTCGGTTCCCGGATTCCCAAGGCAATGGTTGCCGTAGAAGTCCAGGTAGCTCAGCCCCACGGTAACAATCAACCCGAGACCGCCCACAGACTCAACCTCTCCTCGGAGTCGTCGCGGGCGCTGGGCGCACACCACCCGGGCGCCGGTTGGTGGCCGCGTCGAAGAAGGCTTGGGGTGTGAGGCCAAGCTGACGGCGCGTGTCGATTGTTACGACTCCGAGCCTGAATTCGCCGACCCGAAAGGCGACTCCTTCCAGCCAGTGGCATAATCCCTGGGGACTAAGGCAGCAGTTGGCAAGTGCGGGGGAGGGCATCAATGGGCAGGCGACAGTGCGGGGAGCTAGGGTGCGTTGGGGGGGGGGGCGTCGTGCTCGCGTGTCAATACTGCGGTAATTCAGTTGGTGAGAGATCGGATGTGTCAATCCCCTTCAGATCGGGGCGCCGTTCACACCGAGGAGGCCCTCGTCCGGCACGACCGGGGACTGGTTGCGTCAATCCCTTCAGATCGGGGCGCCGTTCACACCTGGGACTGGAAGGCCGACCGCTGCTCCTGATAAGGTGTCAATCCCGGTTCAGATCGGGGCGCCGTTCACACGGGTTGCCGTTCACACGCGGAGCAATGGACCAAGCAGCGCGGCAGCGCCCAGAAGTGTCAATCCCCTTCAGATCGGGGCGCCGTTCACGCTTCGCCGGCTCGAACCCGATGGTCGCGGGAGATTTCGACCTGTGTCAATCCCCTTCAGATCGGGGCGCCGTTCACACGAAAGCATGTCGCCGTCGCACCTGGCGGCGAAAGGTCATTGTGTGAATCCCCTACAGATCGGGGCGCCGTTCACACTACCCGACGGAGCTTTTCGTCCGTTGGGATGGGAGGAAACTGTGTCAATCCCCTTCAGATCGGGACACCGTTCACCTGTGTCGGTGCAGAACCCCGACGGCATGAGCAGTATGTAGTGTCAATCCCCTTCAGATCGGGGCGCCGTTCACATAGTTTTTGTTTGGGGTTGTCATCCTGGCTTTAGGGTGTGCCAATCCCCTTCAGATCGGGGCGCCGTTCACACGGGCGGCGAAGTACTGCCGGCGCTGCCTCAACTATTCGTGTCAATCCCCTTCAGATCGGGGCGCCGTTCACACGGCGTACTTGGAAGACCGGATGCCGTCGGATTTCGTGTGTCAATCCCCTTCAGATCGGGGCGCCGTTCACACGTGAGAACCGTCCAATCCCGCAACCGTAGCCGGGGCATCGTGTCAATCCCCTTCAGATCGGGCCGCCGTTCACACCGCCGGGTGCATCACCTTCGCCGTGCGCCGCGACAATGGGTGTCAATCCCCTTCAGATCGGGGCGCCGTTCACACGGTGCCATAGTATCGGTAGGGCCGCGTCGGGCCACTCACTACGGTGTCAATCCCCTTCAGATCGGGGCGCCGTTCACACCTACCCGAGTTTCGAGACCGCAGGGGGGAGGTACGTGTCAATCCCCTTCAGATCGGGGCGCCGTTCACACTATCGCCACTTCCGGGAGAGGGGAGGTAGTTAGTATTGTGTCAATCCCCTTCAGATCGGGGCGCCGTTCACACAGAAGTGCGGCGCTGGACGAGGTGCCGACACATGTATGTGTCAATCCCCTTCAGATCGGGGCGCCGTTCACACAGAAGTGCGGCGCTGGACGAGGTGCCGACACATGTATGTGTCAATCCCCTTCAGATCGGGGCGCCGTTCACACAGTTGTGGGGCTACCACGCCACAGTCAACACCGCCCAGTGTCAATCCCCTTCAGATCGGGGCGCCGTTCACACGAGGCTCTGATCGACGAGATCGAGACCGACGAGTAGTGTCAATCCCCTTCAGATCGGGGCGCCGTTCACACGTAATCGCCCTCCATGTCCACGCCGCAGATACCATGTGTCAATCCCCTTCAGATCGGGGCGCCGTTCACACAAGGGGCGGCGTTGACGGTGCCAGACTGGTCGACATGTGCCAATCCCCTTCAGATCGGGGCGCCGTTCACACGGGTTTATGTACGTTCCGTCAGAAACCCGCTCTCACCGTGTCAATCCCCTTCAGATCGGGGCGCCGTTCACACGTTGCATTCGGCGTTCCCGCAAGTTACTGGCCTAGGTGTCAATCCCCTTCAGATCGGGGCGCCGTTCACACCTGCACGATACCATCGACATCGGTGAGGCTTACGCGTGTCAATCCCCTTCAGATCGGGGCACCGTTCACACAACGGGATCGCGAAGCTCATCGCCGAGCTGACCACGTGTGTCAATCCCCTTCAGATCGGGGCGCCGTTCACACATCATGGATCCGTCGCTTTTCCCTCTTCTTAACAAAGTGTGTCAATCCCCTTCAGATCGGGGCGCCGTTCACACGAGGTTACTACGCTCTCCTTACTCCTGTGGGGCTTGTGTCAATCCCCTTCAGATCGGGGCGCCGTTCACACTCTGGCTCTGGAGGACCAGCGGCTAGAGCCACTTCACCGTGTCAATCCCCTTCAGATCGGGGCGCCGTTCACACCGCGACACATTTGAGCGGTCTGTAGCTGCACTGGGAATCCGGTTTCCGATGTAGACATAAGAGGTTTACATAAAACCCGTGCACGGCTCCTCCTTGTTCGGCCCCTCTGGCATCCTCGTAGCGTCGCCGGCGTATGCGGCGGGATTCCGCCCGTCTGCCTCCGCTCCCCGGTTCGCGAAATCGCTTCCAAGTCCTTCCGAAGTTCCGCGCGCGGCGGTAGTCGCGTCTGTTGTCGCCTACAACGCCTTGGCCACTATCTCCGCCACGTCCTTGGTGATGTCGCGCTGCTCGCCAACGGCCTTGAGGCCGTCGTCGAACATCTGGAGGCAATAGGGGCAGGCCGTGACGACGGTGCTCGCCTTGGTGCCCAGAGCCTGCTCGGCCCGGCGGGCGTTGACCTTGTGGGCCGCGTCTTCCTCAAGCCACATCCGGCCGCCGCCGCCCCCGCAGCAGAAGCTCGTCCGCCCGTGGCGCGGCATCTCGACGATCTCCGCCCCGGCGGCCTTGAGCGCGGCGCGCGGCGCGGCAAACTCGTCCTGGTAGCGGCCGAGGTAGCAGGGGTCGTGGAAGGTCACCTTGGCCGCCTCGCCCGCGAGCTTCGTCCCCAGCTTGAGCTTGCCCGCCGCCACGAGTTCGGCGATGAGCTGGCTGTGGTGGACGACCTCGAACGAAAGACCCGGCTGCCCGACGGCCCCGCCGAGCTGCGGGTACTCGTTCTTCAGCGCGTTCAGGCAGTGCGGGCAGGCCGTGACTATCTTCTTGAACTTGTAGGCCTTGAGGGTCTCGATGTTCTCCTGGGCCAGGGTCTGGTAGAGGTACTCGTTGCCGAGCCGCCGGGCCGAGTCGCCGCAGCAGGTTTCGCCCTCGCCGATGACCCCGAAGTCCACGCCGGCGGCCTTCAGCACCTTGACCGTGGCCTCGGTGATGGCCTTGGAGCGGTCGTCGAAGGCCCCGAAGCAGCCGACCCAGAGGAGATACTCGACCTCCTCGCCCTCGGCCAGCTTCCGGGCCTCGATCTTCTGTAGCCAATCGCCGCGCGAGGTGCGCGCCAGGCCCCAGGGGTTGCCGTTGTTCTGCAGGTTCCGCAGCGTGCGCCCGGCCTCGGTCGGCAGGCGCGACTCCATGAGGACCAGATAGCGCCGCATCTCGATGATTTTCGGGATGACCTCGACGAAGATGGGACA
>Ga0315293_10001341_pt1 | contig 23856 bp, 20 predicted proteins | sample YL17G13_20_MG_FD_203071 | JGI IMG/M metagenome (GOLD analysis project Ga0315293, IMG submission 203071) | Sediment microbial communities from Yellowstone Lake, YNP, Wyoming, USA - YL17G13_20 | ecosystem: Environmental > Aquatic > Freshwater > Lake > Sediment | place: USA: Wyoming | collected...
CGAGCCAGGAAGGCCGACTTCCCCGGATAGGGGAACTTCTGATGGGGCGAAGGCGGTGAAGCCGCCGGGATCCTGCCAGAGGGCCGAGTCGTTCCCGGCACGGACCGCCAACAAGGGCTCGAGGGCTCAGCGTCGTTGGGTGCCCTGACGTTCACCGAACCGCCGGATGCGGACCCGCATGTCCGGTGGTGTGAGAGGGAGGATGGGCGACCCATCCTCCCTACTCGATTCCGGCGCCAGACTGCGCCAGACGGCCACCAGGTCAAGGGTGATGCGCGCGGTGGCACCCCAGATGGTTTCGCCCAGGAAAGGCTCGAAGGTGTAGACCAGGATCTCGCGGCCGGGGATCGGAGGCTGCCGCAGGGCGCGCTGGACGTGCGCCGGGTCGGACAACCAGCGCAATGGAACGCCGAAGGCGCAGGCCACCTCGTGGGTGTTCAGGCGCAGCGGGTACGGCCAGGGGACCCGGCCGATCACGGGCGTGACCTCGAATTGCGTTGCGGTCAGCAGCGGGCCGAGCATTCCCAGCACTTCGACATCCTGCGGCCGGATGCCGACCTCCTCGTCCGCCTCGCGCAGCGCCGCGTGGAGAGGTCCGGCATCCTCCGGATCGATCCGCCCGCCGGGAAACGATACCTGGCCGCGATGGACGTCGACCGTGTCCGTACGTCGCGTGTAGAGCACGTGCCATTCCCCGCCATCGATGTAGAGCGGTACCAGCACGGCAGCCGGGATCACGTCCCACTCTGGCCGGACACCTCGGTCCCGCCCGGCCAGCCGCTGCGCCAGACGCGCCTGGAGAGACGCATCGTCAGGCAGGCTGGTCTCGATCCTGGATGACGGTTCGACCTGCGCACGGGTCGCGCGCGACCGGTGGGCGGCAGGCGTGGATCCTGGGAGGCTGGATTTCCTCACCAGGCTAGCCTTCAACAGCCGGGATCACCGAACCGCAGAAATCGCAGATGACCGAATGAGGGTCCGCCCACTCAACCTCGCCGGGATGGACGATCCCGCCGCATGACGGGCACTTCGCCGGCAGGCGTGGCGGCTTGAGCGCGCCTGCGGGTGAGGGCTGTGCTGCCACAGACGGCTGGCCGGCCGACTCGAGCATGCTGAGGAAGGCAGCCGCTTCCTGTCCAAAGCCGCTGGCTTGCAGTTCGGCGGCGATGCGGGAGGCGGCGGATGCCAGACGCGGGAGCTGCCCGAAGCGCGTGGCGGCCTCGACGCCGTGCCGCAGGTCGGCCAGCCCCGGGTCACGTTGCCCGGCGAGCAGGAAGCTCTGCCCGGCGAGCAGGTAGGCCTGAATCGATCGTGGAATCCCCTCCGCTTCGCCGCTCTCCGCCAGGGCGTGGAACTCGAGGGCGGCGGCGAGGTAATCGCCCGCCTCCCGGCGCGCGTGCGCCAGCCGCAGCCGCTGCAGTGCCGGATGCGGAACCGGTCCGAGGATCCTGTGCGCCCGCCGACCTCCGAGCAATCCCTGTCTCATGCGACGCATGCTTGCCTCCCTGGAGGGTCTGAGGGTCAGATGTCTTCGAGTGCAGCGTCGTCGGCGGCGCCCGGTTCTTCCGTCAGCAGGGCGGACGGGACTGCCCCCGGTATCAGCGCACGTGCAAACACCAGATAGCCCGTGTGGGCCACCATCCGGTCGACCGGGCGGAAGCGTGCCGGGACGACTTTGTAGAAGCGCAGCATGATCTCGCACGCCTCGATGAATCCGAACCCGGTGCGCTCCAGCGCCTCCACCAGATCCGAAACCTGATTGGCGGTCGGGAGGATGGCGCCGAGCGGTGCGCCGTTCCGCAGCGCGGCGCGTGCTTGGGGCAGAACCAGGTGCGGATCGGGCAGGTCGAGGAACAGCGCGTCAACATCGGTCTCGTCGAATCCGGCGGAGATGTCCCTCAGTTTGAGGCTGACCTGGGCCTCGAGACCCACGCGTTCCAGGTTCTGCCGCGCCAGGAGCTGCATATCCTCGCGCCGGTCATACGAAATCACGTGCCCTTCGCGGCCGACGGACCATGCCAGCGCGGTCGTCAGCCCGCCGGAGCCAGTCCCCGCCTCAACGATGGTCCGGCCGGGCCCGGCCGACAGGCGCAAGAGAATGTAGCCGATATCCTTCGGGAAGATGATCTGCGATTGACGGCGCAGGTAGAGCAGCACGTCGTGCAGCGTGGGCGGGAGGATCAGGAACGGATAGCCCATGTGGCTGCGCACTTCGGTGCCCCACGGCTGCCCGAGGATGGAAGCGTGTGGCACGACACCGTGGTGGGTCTGCAGCTCGGAACCCTGCGCCGCTCGCAGGAAGAAGGGCTTGCGATCGTTGCCCAGCAGCAGCACTTGATCGCCTGGTTCGACCAGCTTCATGCCGAGGCCTCCGGGGGCGGAATGGACACACGGCGGGCGAGGACGCGCATCACGTCGCCGCGCGCAAGTCTAATCCATCCGCTGTCCACCTGAAATCCGGCCGCCTCCAGCGCCTTGCGGAATCCGGGCAGCGGGTCGTCCTGAAGAGCGATCTGGCGGCCGAGGCCGGCGAGCACCCGGTCCGTGAGCCGGCGACCGGTAATGCGCGCCGAGGGGATGATGATCCAAGGGGCGTTTTCGGCCAGGACGCGCCGCGCCTCACGATGCACGCCGGGGTTAACGATGAACTCAGCCGGGAACGTGGACAGGATACCCTGCAGGCGCCCGCTGGCGAACGGCAACCGGGCGACATCCCCGCGAACCAGGCGCAAGGGTTGCCCGGCGTTCCGCAAGCGGCGGGCGGCATGCCGGATCATCTGCGGAGAACGGTCGATGCCGAACATCGGCGCGCCGGCCCTTGCCCGTTCCAGGAGCAGATGGCCGGGGCCGAACGCCATTTCCAGAACTCGGCCTGCGGGGGCGTCGGCCAGCCCGACGCGCTGCCATGTGCGCCATTGCCCGTTGGAGACGAGCCACGCAACCAGGTCATAGCTCCAAGCGAACTGGGCGTACAGCAGCCGGCTGGCGAACCACAGCAGTCGTGTCCACGCGTTCATGCGTTGGCGTTCACGAGCTGGCGGTACGTGCCGCATTCGATCGCCAAACGGCTGGCTGCCTCGCGTGCCGGTGCTGAGATGAGGGCCACAAGCTCGAGTTCGCGTTCCTGCGCATAGCCACTCTCGGCGAGCAGCACCGCATCGAGCCGGCCAGCGTGGCACATGAGCTCCGTGGTGCCCCCGGGGACTTCCTCCAGCACCGCCAGAAGCGTTCCCAACGTGGCCTGCGCGCCGAAGAAACGCGTGACGAGCCGGTCTGGGCTGGGAACGCCACGCGCCGCCCGCAGGCGCGCGGCATCACCGGCTGCGAAACGGCGAGTGGCCTCGGGAAACCGCGAGAAGAGGACATCGTCGCTGGGATCGGCCGGAGCGGGCGGCCGAACGCCGCAGCGAAACCCGGCTGCCAGGTCGAGGCAGATCGCCCACCACGCGGGCGAGAGTAGGGCGACGTGGTGATGGCTGTCAAGGTGGTCGAGACTGGCGCTGGTGCTCAGGAAGGCCTCGATCTGGGCGCGCCACTCGCGCGCGACTTCTTCCGTGTCGATGCGATCAACCCGGGCGACCAGCTCATCGGGGGACAGAAACGTTCCCTGTGGGGTCACCAGCGAAGCAACCGACGTAGGGTCGGCGACGGGGCGGCCAAGGGTCAGGTTGAGGTGCACGCCGAGGCCGAGGGCCGGTGCCCGGCGGGCCGCCTGCGCGACGTCGTCCAACGCCCCCGGCAGGTTGACCAGCGCGGTGGTGGTGGACACCAACCCGTCGAGATGTCCTTCGACGATCCCGGCCGACACGCCGCGCGACCTTCCGAAGTCGTCGGCGTTGACGACCAGTCTCCGTCTCATGGGACCAGGACGTCGAGCCTGGCCGGCAACGCGGTGTAGGTGACCTCGCTCAGCGCGTGCGAGCGGATCTCGCCGTCAACCTGGATGGGCGAGTCCGGGGTCATGCTGATGTGCAGCCGCGTGGTGTGATGTTGATGGACGGCGGGGTCCTTCACGTAATCGCCGGAGATGGCCCTGGGCAGCAAGCTCAGCATCTTGAGTCGCGACGGAGCGTAGGCATAGACGAAGGTGAGCTTCCCATCGGTCGGGTCGGCCGCCGGGGCCATTCGGAAGAGCCCGCCTGTCACCGCGCAATTGCCGACGGTGACCAGACTGACCGGGCCCTCGTAGCCGCCATCGTCCCACTCTAGGCGCATGGTCCAGGTTGGGTTCTGGTTGATGGCGCGCAGGGCGGCGACCAGGTACCGGACCACGCCGCGCAGGCGCACCATTCGGATGTTGTACAGTGAGACCACCGGCTCGAGCCCGACGGCCGAGTTGTTGTCGAAGACCCACTCATTGGCCTGGCCCAGGTCGATGCGCCGCGTCTTCCCGCCGGCGATGGCTTCCGCCATCGCCTTCAAATCGAGCGGCAGCCCGAGGTTGTGGACCAGATCGTTGGCCGTCCCAAGCGGCATCAGGCCGAGCGGGCCCAGCACCCCGTCCGGCGCGGCGCGGCGCAGACCGTTGACGACCTCGCCCAGCGCGCCGTCACCGCCGGCGGCGATGATCGGCGAGAACCCCTGCCGGGCCGCCGCCTCGGCCAGCGTCACGCCTTCGCCCGGCGCGGTGGTTTCCACCAATTCGTATTCGACACCGGCGCCGTGAAGCGCAGCCTCCATCTCGGGGCGTCGCTTGCGCGCCAACCACCGGCCGGAGTAGGGGTTGAGGATGACTTTGGCAGTCACGGGGTCTCCTTGTGGCGAGCGGTCAGAGGGGGGTCAATCCAGAAAGGTCACGCGCAGGCCTTCGGCGGTGAGCCATGCCACCGCGCGCTGGAGCTCGGCAGTCGAGCCCGAGGCCTGGAGCTCGACCCAGCCCTCGTCGATCCCGATCTGGGCGCCCAGGATGCTGACCGTCAGGTCGAACTGGCGGATCAAACGGTGCAGGATCGGCTCGCGGACCAGCGCCGGCGGATAGTTCAGGCGCAGCGTCCGAGTGCCCTCATTCATGGGCGCGGCGGGCGGTGTGGGTTCCACGTGGATGCGACCTCTCCGCGCGCGGATTCTAGCATCGGCGCGGAGGGCCGTCAAAGGTCCGGCGGTGCGCAACCCCCACCCACACCCTCTCCCTGAAAGGGGGAAGGGGAGGGAGTGGGCCCGGGGCTTCGGTCTACAGGCTTGGGCGCTCGGCCAGCGTGACCTTCAGTTGCAGCTCGTTGTCCCCGCGCCTGACGACCAGGGTCACGCTATCGCCGGGCGCGTGCTTGAGCAACTGGTTCAAGAAGGGGTTCGCTTCACCGAACGGCGTCCCGTCCATGCCGACAAGGACGTCTCCCTGGCGAAGGCCGGAGTCTGCCGCTGGGCTACGGGGGGTCACCTCGGTGATGTACGCTCCGTACGACACGTCCAGCCCATTGGCCGCAGCCACATCGGGCGTCAACCACTCCCAGCGGATCCCCAGGTACGGGCGGACGACAACGCCCTGGGTGGTCAGCTGGTCAACAATCACCTTGACCGTATTGCTGGGGATGGCGAAGCCCAGTCCCTCGGCGACCACGCCGGAGCTCCCACTGCCGCGCACCACCAGGGTGTTAATCCCGACGACCTCGCCGCGCAGGTCCACCAGCGGTCCGCCGGAGTTGCCGCGGTTGATGGCCGCGTCCGTCTGCAGCAGGTTTTCCATCTGGTAGCCGGAGATGATTTCCAGGCTGCGGTTCATGGCGCTGACCACGCCGACCGTGACGGTGTTGGTGAGATCGCCCAGCGGTGAGCCGATGGCGATGACCGTATCCCCGGGCAGCAGGCCGTCCGAGTCGCCAAAGGCCGCCGCAGGCGCGGCGCCGGCCTCGATCTTGATCACGGCCAGATCGGCGAACGGGTCGCTTCCCACCCATTGCGCCGGGAGTGTCTTTCCGTCGGCCAGCACGACCTCCAGCCGTCGGCTGCCCTCGACGACATGGGCGTTCGTGACAATGTGCCCTTGCGCGGAGATCACTACGCCAGAGCCCGATGCCTTTGTAGCCTGGTCGCCCTGCAAGGCAGACGCGGGGGCGGCGTCGAGGTAGTTCACGACGGTGACGACCGAAGGCGCCAGTGTGGACACCGCTTGCGACACGCCTTCGGTCGCCGCGGCGGCCTGTGCGCGGGCCGGCACAGGCTCTGCCGGCTCAGATGTCGACACACTCGCAGCCGGCGGGCTGTTCTGAAGCATCAGGTAGGCCACGGCCCCGCCGGCGGCCGCGCCGAAGGCTCCCGAAAGGGTCAATCCGGCGGCTACCACCAGGCCGATGATCGTGATTGTCCGACGCGTCAGAGCTGGATTGGGTTGCATGGGTTTCGCTCCTCAGACTCAAGGTCTGACAGCCGAATCCTAGACCCGCGGTATGAACGCCAGCTAAGGGGCGTCTTAGGAGAGCGTCAGAAGGCACTGCGCTTGCCCGGCAAGACCGGAGAATCGAGCGGGCCGTCTCGGTGGACGGCCCGTTTGAAGCCTGCGATTGTGAAACCCCTTGTGCGGCGCGTCCCTCAGCTCCGGCGCCGGCCACCAAGCCCCACGACCATGAGGGCGAAGCGCAGCACATTCAGGATCGCCACCAGCAGCGCCGCCACGTAGGTGAAAGCGGCCGCATTCAGCATTGAGTTCACGCCGCGCCGCTCCTCTTCGCTGTACAGCAGCCCGGTATCGGTCAGCAGCTGGCGGGCTCGGGCGGAGGCGTTGAATTCGACGGGAAGCGTCGCCAACGCAAAGAGGGCGCCGACCGAGAAGACGATCAGGCCCAACAAGGCCAACTCGAAGACGCCCAGGATCAGCCCGATGATCAGCAGGATCCACCCCAGGTTCGAGCCGATGTTCGCCGCCGGGACGAGCGCCGAGCGGATCCGGAGCGGCGCAAAGCCGTCGCGGTCCTGCATCGCGTGCCCAATCTCGTGCGCCGTGATCGCCAGCGAGGCGACCGACGGAACGCCGGCGACCTCAGGGGAAAGATGAAGCCGGCGCGTGCGTGGGTCATAGTGGTCGCTCAGCCGCCCCTGCGTGCTTGCCACCTCAACGCCGGGCAGTCTGGCCTGGGCCAGCAGCCGCTGAGCGGCGTCCTGGCCGTTCATGCCCAGGCTGTTCTTCGTCTGCCCCCAGCGGCGGTAGGTCGAACTGACCCACCATTGCGCCAACATCGGCAGGAGAAAGGCCGGCAGCATGCAGAGGATATAGGTCGGATCATTGGTGTACATGACGTCGGCTCCCTACAAATCCAACTGGCCCAACAAGATCTCGATGGCCTTGTCAAGCTGCGGATCCCGCCCGGCCTTGACGTCCTCGTCGGTGATCGCGACCTGAACGTCAGGTGCCAGGCCCTGCTCGTTGATCTGGCGGTCTTTGGGAGTATACCAGCGCGCGATGGTGACCCGAACGGCGCCTTGATCGTCGTCCAGCGGGACCCAGTCCTGAACCGATCCCTTGCCGTAGGTGGTCTCACCGACCAGCTTGGCCCGGCCGTAATCCTGCAGCGCGCCGGCGACGATCTCCGACGCCGAGGCTGAGCCCCCGTCCACCAGAATGACAAGCGGGATCGTCGTTGCCCGCCCTCCCGCCCGGGCGCGGTACACCTCTTCGCGGCCATCTCCGAAGCGCTCGGTAAGGACCACGCCGTCGGCCAGGAACTCGGACGAGACGTCGACGGCGGTGGTCAGGTATCCGCCGCCGTTTCCCCGCAGATCGAGGATCAGCCCGCGTGCGTCCTGCCCGATCAGGTCCGCCACCCCTCGCTTCAGGTCACGCGTCGTGTCCTCCCCGAAAGTGTTGAGTTGAATGTAGCCCACGCCGCCGTCGAGCAGGCGGCTCTCGACGCTCGGGATGTTGATGCTGTCCCGGACGACGCTGACTTCCAGCAAATCGGTCTCACCCTCGCGGCGGAGAGTCAGCCGGACCGTGGTGCCCTTCGGCCCGAGGATGCGCTGGACCACCAGGCTTGGATCGATCCCGGTCACGTCGTCGCCATCCACAGCCACGACCACGTCGCCGGCCTTGACTCCCGCCTTCTCTGCCGGCGAACCCGGCATGGGCGAGACGATGGTCAGGAACTTGCCGTCCGTGTCGACGAACGCGCCGATGCCTTCGTACTCCCCGCTCAGTCCAATGTTCGCCTGCCGGTACTGGTCCGGGTCCATGTATGCCGTGTGCTCATCCCCGAGTGCGTCGAGCATGCCGCGGATGGCGCCACGCAGCAGGGCGACGTCGTCGACCGGCTGGTCGACAAACCGGGTGTGCGCGATGTCCCAGGCTTGCCACAACGGTGCGAAGAAGGTCTCCCGATCCGTGTCCCCGGCCACGATCGGAGTACTCGCCGTAGCCTCCGTGACCGGAGGCAGGAAGGGCCCAAGGAGTCTCGAAGCCGCTTGTTGGACGTGGGGGGAAAGCCCGCCGAAGGCCACCCCGCTCCCGAACAAGCCGATCGCCAACACCAGCCCAAGGAGGGCGCCCAACACCACCCTGCCTGCTTTGTTCATTCCATCACCTCAACGCTTGACCCAGAGAGCCTAGCACAACAACATAAGAACCGGATGAACAACACTTCGCGGCGGGATCGGTATCGATCGGGGACGGCTAGGAGAGGCCGTGATGCGCGGACCAGTCGGCAAGCAGGGCCGGGAACGCCTCGGTCCCGGCCGCTGCGACGTAGCGTAGGATCGCCTCGCCGTCGAACGGATAAAGCGGGTGACACGAAGTGGGCCAGGCGCCGCCCGGCATTTCGACTACGGCATGGACTGCCCGGCCCGGGATGTCTGCCCGCTTCAGCCGGTCGACGACGCGCTCGGCGGTGACAATGACCGTGTCGGCCACCATGGCGACCTCGCGGTCGACGCCCCAGTGCCCGTTGAGCTGTGCGTTTCCCCTCCGGTCTGCTTCGAGCGCGTGCACGACCGCGATGTTGCAGCGGATGGCCGGGAAGGCCATCAGCTCCTCTCCAGAGTATGGATCGACCACCGTGCGCACATCCGGTCGGAGCGCTGGCAGATCGGTACCGATCCAGGCCGTGGATGGGAGGAAGCCGACGCCTGAGAGTGCGGCGCGGATCCCGCACGCCAGACTGGCCTCGGTCTCCTCGATGATGTCGAGGGTGCCCTGTCCTGCGGCCTGTGTGAAGTACGGAGCCAGGCCGAACGCCTCCAGGCCGACGTAGCAGGCCCGGATCTGGCGGACCATCCCGGCTGAGATCAGCAGGTCGGTTTCCAGACCGCCGGTGAAGGGCAGCAGCGTGAGGCTGCCGGGCGACGATTCAAGAGCAAAGCGATGGAGGAGCGCCAGCGTGAAGGCCATCGGCCGGCGGTACAGGGTGACGCCGCCCAGGGCTACCGACGCACCCGGCGGCACCAGTTGCGCCGCCTGTGCGAGGCTCACGCGTTTGTCAATGTCCATGGTCAGTCAGCCCGGGCAGCGCGCGGGTGAGGTCGCTGATGCGTTCGATGTGCAGGTCGGCCGCGCCGTTCGCCTGCGCCGGACCGACGAGTACGGTCGTCATCCCCATCGCCTTGGCCGGGGCGAGGTTTCGGGGAAGGTCGTCGGCGAGCACGCAGGCACGCGGGTCACCTTCTCCGATGAGCCCCAGCGCACGCTCATAGGCTTCGGGGGCCGGCTTGTTCGTCATGCCCAGGGCGAACAGGTCAATGACGGTGTCGACCTTGTCAGCTACCCCCAGGCAAGCCAGGACCCGGTCGGCGTGCTCCCGGTTGGCGTTGGTGAAGACGACGCGCTTCTGCGGCAGCTGCTCCAGCATGGCGCTCAGCGCCGGGTCGGGGCGGAGCAACTCTTCCAGAGGCACGGCATGCACATAGGCCAGGTAGTCCTGTGGATCGACGCCGTGGTTGAACCACAATCCATTGAGCGTGGTCCCGTACTGCTCGAAATAGCGGCGTCGGAGGCTGGTCGCTTCATCATACGTCAGCCCGAGGCGGTCCATCATGAAGACCTGGATCCGCTCACCGATGGCCTGCCACACTCCGCTCGAGGGCGGGTAGAGCGTGTCATCCAGATCCAGAAAGACCACTCGGTAGGTCATGTGAACGGGTCGTCCTTCGTCCACACGCGGATGGTGTCCTCCGGAGGCGGCAGGCGGTGCCCGATGGCAAGCCACCAGATCGCCAGGGCCCCAAGCGCCAGTCCGAACGCGACGCCGGTCTCAAGCCACGCCTTGCGGTACATCGCCCAGCGCACGATCAGATACGCCAGCGGGACCGGGACGAGCAGGACAATCCATCGGCGGCGGTGGCGCTCGCTGCGAAGCGTGACCAGGGCGAGCACGAAGAACAGCCCCGTGAGGACGAGGATCGTCGCGGTATCCACGTCGGCAGTATAGGCCACCCGTAAGGCAGGTGTCAACCCGTGCGGCGCGCGGCGCTATAATCCGCCTGCCTGGGAGCACTGCCGTGCCGATCCGCATCCTGTCCGAAGATGTCGCCTCCGCCATCGCCGCCGGTGAGGTGATTGAACGACCCGCGTCGATCGTCAAGGAGTTGATCGAGAACGCCCTCGATGCCGGGGCTCGCTCCATCGGCGTGCGCGTCGAGCGCGGTGGGCGCAGCCTGGTCGAGGTGTCCGACGACGGAGCGGGGATCCCGGCGGCCGAGGTGCCTCTGGCGCTCGAACGGCATGCCACCTCCAAGCTGCAGACCAGGGAGGACCTGTTTGCCATCCGGACCCTCGGTTTTCGCGGCGAGGCGCTGGCATCCATTGGCGCCGTAGCCCATCTCGAACTGGTCTCGCGCCCTCCCGACGCGGCGGGAGGGACACGCCTGCGGTCGGAGGGCGGGCACGTGGGCAAGCCCGAGCCCATTGGCGCGCCGCAGGGGACGGTTGTCCGTGTGCGCGACCTGTTCTTCAATGTGCCGGCGCGACAGAAGTTCCTTAAGGCCGAAGAGACCGAGCGCCGCAGGATCCTGTCGCTGGTCACGCGCTATGCGCTCGCCTATCCGCAGGTTCGCTTCAGCCTGGGGCAGGAGGGTCGTCCCGCCTTCGCCTCGTCCGGCAGCGGAGACCGGCGGGAGGTGTTGGCGGCGGTCTTCGGGTTGGAGGTCGCGCGGGAGATGGTTGGCCTGCCGCCGGCCGAAGTCCGCGGCATGCGCCTCGAAGGTTTCATCAGCCCGCCGGCCGTCCACCGCTCGAACCGGCGCGAGGTAACGCTGTTTGTCAACGGTCGTTGGATCCAGGATGCCGCCTTGACCGCCGCCGTCGTCCAGGCGTATCACGGGTTGCTGATGGTGGGCCGCTTTCCGATCGCAGCCGTGTTTCTGACATTGCCTCCCGAGGAGCTGGACGTCAACGTCCACCCGGCCAAGGCTGAAGTTCGTTTCCGCGAGGCCGAGGCGGTCTTCGCCATGGTGCAGCGCGCCGTACGGGCGACGCTGCTCGGCTTGGCACCGGCGCCCGAGGTGAGCCTGCCGGCGACGTGGAACGCGGGCTGGCAGGGACCGGGCGGGCCGCGCGCGGCGGACCCGGCGTGGGCGATCGCGCACGCAGAGTCTCCTCCGTCCGTTTCCCTGAGCCAGCCAGGACTCCCGGCGAGCGCGTTGCCCTTGCTGCGTAATATCGGGCAGGTGGGCGCCACCTACCTGGTGGCCGAAGGCCCAGACGGCCTGTACCTGATCGACCAACATGCGGCCCACGAACGCGTCTTGTTCGAGAAACTGCTGCAGCAGCAGGGGGCCGGCGCCGGGGCACAGGTCTTGCTCGAGCCGGTCTCTGTGGAACTGGCGCCGTCGGAGGCGCTCGTGCTCGAGGGTCAGCTCGACGTGCTTCGCCGGCTGGGGTTCGTCGTCGAGGAGTTCGGGTCGAACACCTTCCGCGTGCGCGCCGTCCCGCCCCTCCTGTCTCAGCTGCCTGCGGCGCAGGCGCTGCGGGCGGTGATTGAGGATTTCGAGGAGGACGAATCCCCTCTGGCCGATATCCTCGAAGCGCGTGTGGCAGCCCGGGTGTGCAAGCGTGCGGCGGTCAAGGCCGGCCAGTTCCTGTCGCTGGTTGAGCAGGAGCAGCTCCTGCGCGATCTCGAAGCGTGCGCCATGCCGCGAGCGTGCCCTCACGGACGGCCGACGATGATCCATCTATCGGTCGCTTCGCTGGAGCGGCAGTTCGGCCGGCGTGGCTAGACCACTGCCGAGTGACAGAATCGAACGGCGCGGCCTGGAGCCGCGCCGACTTGTTCCCGGGCTGACCTGGACCACTTATGGCGTGGCCGGCAGGCGGACGGTGAAGGTGCTGCCTTTCCCGATCTCGCTCACCATGTCGATCGTGCCGCGGTTGGTCTCCACGATGCGCTTGGCGATCGCCAGCCCGAGTCCGGTGCCGGGTGTGGCACCCTCCTGATCCGGGACGCGGTAGAAGCGCTCGAACATGTGCGGCAGGCTGTCGGCCGGGATGCCGCGACCCGTGTCGCTGACGGCCAGGACCGCCGTCGACCCCTCCCCGCTGACCACCACCCGCACAACTCCACCCTTCTGGTTGTACTTGATCGCATTCGTCAGCAGGTTCAGCACGACCTGCTTCAGTCGGTTGCGGTCTCCGTACACCGGGCCGGGGCTGTGCTCGAGATCTGCCTCCAGCCGGATCCGCTCTGCCTCGGTCTGCGGCCGGATAACCTCCAGACACTCGCGCACCAGGCCGGCCAGGTCGATCGGCTCGCGCGTGAAGCGGGCGCGACCGGACTCGAGGCGGGCCAGCTCGAGGAAATCGGTCGCCATCTCGTTCAGGCGCTTGACCTCGGTATAGATGGAGGTGCCCAGCTTCTGATTCTGATCCTGGGGCAAGTCAGGCCGTTGAAGCAGGTAGGCGGCTGCCATCAGCGCCGCCAGCGGCGTGCGCAGCTCGTGCACCATCTCCGAGACAATGTCGCTCTGCTGGAACAACCGGCTGTTCTCTATGGCAATCGCCGCCTGCGCCGCCAGCGCCTGGAGCAGACGCGCGTCCTGATCGTCGAAAGGGCCCTTGCGCTTGTTGACCGCTTCGATCACGCCCAGCGTCTTATTCTGCGTGAGCAGCGGCACGCCGAGCACCGACCGCGTGCGGAAGCACGTTAGCACATCCATCTCTCGGAAGAAGCGCGGATCGGTGAGCGCGTCTTCGACCAACAGCGGCTCGGCGTGCGTGTAGACCCACCCGGCGATGCTGCTCTCGGCCGGTACCGTCTGGCGGCCGATCCCCTCCATCAGTTCGTTGGTCGCCGCCTCGAAGTACAGGTGCTCCGACTGCGGATCGTAGAGTAGCAGCGAGGCGGCTTCGCAGTCCGTCAGCTCCTGCGCCGCCTCGACGATCCGCTGCAGCAGCCCCTCGAGATCGAGGCGCGACGCCAGGTCCGTCGTCACCTCGAGCAGGCGGGCGTAGCGCCGGACCAGGAGGGGGTAGTTACGAATGGCGGAGAGCTCGCGATCAGAGCGCTTGTCTGCTTCAGTCACCCAGCACCTCATCGGCCAGAGCGGGAAGGACCTCGATGACGTCCTGCCGGAAGACGACATCGGCGCGCACGTCGAGGTAGGTTGGCTCGCGGTTGACGATGATCAACCGCGCGCCGGCCTCCAGAGCGCGCTGCGGGAAGAGCGCCGCCGGAGTGACCTCGAGTGACGACCCGGCGATCAGCAGCAGGTCGCTGGATGCCAGCAGAGCTTGGGCAGCCTGCACCGTCTGCTGCGGGAGCTGCTCGCCAAACAGCACAACGTCGGGCTTGAGGATCCCGCCGCATGCCTCACAGCGGGGTAATGCCCCTGTCCGGGCGAACCGGGTAAGCAAGCCGTCCGTCGGGGTCCGGCGGTAGCAGGTCACGCATGTCGCCTCGCGCAGGTGCCCATGGATCTCGTGCACCGTACGCGAGCCCGCGCGGCCGTGCAGGCCGTCAATGTTCTGGGTGACCACGCCGACCAGCCGGCCGGCCGCCTCAAGGCGTGCAAGCGCCCTGTGGGCGGCGTTCGGTTCGGCCTGCAGGATGCGCTCAGCCAGAGGGCGGATCCAGGCGAAGAACGCCTCCGGGTGGTAGCGGAAGGCGGTGAGGGAGGCGACCTCCATCGGGTCGACCTGCTCCCAGAGCCCTGAGCCGGGCGAACGGAAGTCGGGAATCCCCGAGGGAGTGGAGATACCGGCGCCCGTCAACGCGGTCGGACGGGAGGCGGCGCGAAGCAGGCTGGCCGCTTGCTGCAGGGGGGTTCCTGGAGTCTCGGCTCCCACGGTTTGGCGCCCGATCAGGCGAGCTGGAGTTCGGTGGCGATGTGCGCGGCGAGCTTGCGGATCTGATCACCCACCAGTGTGTCCGGGTGAAGGAGGACGAGTGGGGCGCCATTCTGGGCCGCCTGGTGGGCTTGCTCGGGCGCCGGCGAGACGAGCCCAGCGAGATCGACCCCCAGGTCGGCGGCCATCTGCTGCCATGGTATCTGGAGACTCGTGCGCTCGCGTGTCAGGAGCGCCAGGCTGATCCGATGCCGCCCCAGCCCGCTGGCGGACAGCTCGTCGATCAGGTTTCGGGCGATCGTGTTCGACGGGTACACCGGCTCGCTGACCAGGATCACTCGGTCGGCGATGTTGGCGAGCGGCATGACGTACGGGCGCAATCCGGAGCCGAGGTCGACCACGACGACCGTCGCCATCGTCGCCAGGTTCCTGACCACGGCCTCCATCTGTGGGACGGCCTGCTCGAGCTCGCTATCCTTGGGGCGGGAGGAGGCCAGCAGGAGCCGCACTCCGGTCCGGTGTGTGATCAGCTCGCCGTCGATCGAGCGCAAGTGGATGTCTTTGAGCGACCGGATCAGGAGGTTGCTCAGGCCTACCGGGTTCGGAAGGTTCAGGTCGAGGGCGATCGATCCGCGGCCGGGATTCATCTCGGCCAGGATCACGTCCTGGCCGCCTCCATGCAGGACCACGGCGGTATTGACCGCCAACGTGGACGTCCCGGACCCGCCGCGGGCGCCGAGGAATGCCACCACGCGGGCGCGGTCGCGTTCGCGTGGCTCGGGCACCGCCTTGCCCGTCGCCGTGCGCGAGAGCACGGCCTTCACGTGGGCGGTCAGTTCGGCCGGATGAGTGGGTTTGGTGAGGTAGTCGTCGACGCCGGCCTCGAAACCCGCCACTTTGTCGTCGACCATACTCTTGGCGGTGAACATGATGATCGGAATGTGGGCCAGCGCAGGGTCGGTGCGCAAGCGCCGGGTCACCTCGTAGCCGTCGAGGTCCGGCATCATCACATCCAGAAGGATCAGATCGGGCTTCTCAACCGAGGCGCGGGAGATGCCGAGCGTTCCGTTGCTGGCGACGGCGATGCGATAGCCTTGCCGCTCAAGCATCAGGCCGACAAGTTTGAGCGTGTCGATGTCGTCGTCGATGATCAGGATCTTCTCGGCCATTTGCGGGACGCCCACGTCGGTGGTTCTGAACGGCGCGGGCAGTCTAGCATAAAGGGAAGGGCCGGGCAAGCGGGGCGTGTTCCATCGACCACGCGATGCTATAATCCGCTACACCCGCGTGCTTCGACCAATATGCTCTTTGACCTGTGGGGCTTCGACGCAAGCCTATCGCTAGGACTTCCCGTCCGATCCTCGGGATACGTCCTGCTGGCCGTTGGGCTTGCCCTGACCTTGATCCTGGTCCTGCGCGATCTTGTCGGGCGAACCCGCCAGACGACGCCGAATGGCGGCCGTCCGCTCCTCTTCCTCGTCCTGCTCTTGGCGGCTCCCGTCGCCTCGCAAGCCCTCGTTGTCCGCCTGCCGGCCCTCAGCGGGCTCCCCATCCCCGGGCAGGCTCAGGAGGCCTACCCTGCGCTCTTCTCGGTCCTGGGTGCGCTGCCGTGGCTCCTGGCGGGCGGCGCCGCCGGGCTGACGGAAGCCGTTCTGGTTGGCCTCGTGGGCGGCTTCGCCCGCGCCGGCTGGGTCACGCACAGTTTGCTCACGCCGGTGCACACGGCGCTGACCGCGGCGCTCGTGGCAGGCCTTCTGCGCCAGAACTACCTCGAATGGACGGGCAAAGGCCTTCGAAGCCCGCTGCTCACCAGCCTCCTGGCCGGTGTGTTGCTGGCGTTCCAGGGGACCGCCGACCGTCTCGTCTACGCCGGCGGAAGTGGCTACGATGCACTCGAGTACGCACTCTCGTGGCTTGTGCCCTGTCTGCTGGCCGCGATGCTCGAGACCGGCGGCGCGGGTGTGGCCTGCGAGGCGCTGAGGACGGTCGCGCCGGGGGCATGGTTCCGCACGAAACGCCTGGTCCCAGCGCCCTACAACCGATCGCTCGCCGCCCGGCTGCTGACGGTTTTCGCCAGCGTGGGTCTGGTGGCAGGCGGAGTCCTGCTGCTCGGCAACTGGCTACTCGCACAAACCGCCGCACGCGAGCTGGTCGAAACCCAGATGGAGCAGACCGCTAGCGTGGTCGGCGGCGGAGTCCCATTCTTCATTCAGAGCGGCCGTTCGTTCGCACAGGAAGCGGCCCAGGCGCTTTCTGCGCAGCGCGCCGCGGGCACACCGGATGCCGAGGCCTTGAGTGCAGTGCTGCGTCAGGTGCCGTTCTTCGCTCGCCTCAGCGTTTTCGATGAGGCCGGCCGCCTCACCGCCACGACGACTGCCGATCCCTCCGAAGCGGCGGCCTTCCTAGAAATCGGACCTTCGCTCGCCCTCGCCCTGGAAGGTGTTCCGCAGGAGCATGTTGTGGCCCCGGCGCCTGGCAGCACCGGCGCGCGACTTGCCTTCATCGTCCCCCTGGCATCGAACGACGGCTCGCGCTCGAGCGGTGCGCTGGCTGGATGGACCGATCTGGCCACCAACCCGCTGTTCCTGCCGGTCGTCGACCGCCTGAAGGCGGTCGACGGTGGCGAGGCGTATATCACGGACGCCGCCGGCCGGATTCTTGTCCACCCCGATGCGACCCGCATTCTGCAGTCTCCGGCCCTGCCGCGAGAGAGCGGGACGGCTTCTGCCGTGACCGCTCCGGATGGGACCCGGCAGTGGGTGCTGGTCCAGCCGGCGGAGGGCTATCCCTGGCAGGTTGTCATCAGCATCCCGCAGAGGACGGTCAACGCGCTGGCTGTTCAGCTGGCCACGCGCCTGATCGCCGTGCTCGGTGCCGTCGGGGCCGTGATGATGCTGGTCCTGTACGCCACCAGCCGGCGGCTGACGCGACCGCTGCGCGAGATGGCGATTGCCGCGGAGTCGATCGCACGGGGCAACCTTGCGTTGCCGGTGCGCGTGCGGAGTCAGGACGAGATCGGCCGCCTGGCGGCGTCGTTCGAGGGTATGCGGCGCAGCCTGCAGGCGCGCCTGAGCGAGATGGATCTCCTGCTGGCGTCCAGCCAGCGCCTGGCATCCAGCTTCGATCTGGGCGGCATCCTTCCGCCGATCCTGGAAGGTGCCGGCAGGCTGCTTCGCGCCGACCATGTTCGGGTGGTGTTGTTGGGCCCAGGCGCGGAGGCAGGCGGCCGGGTGGAGATCTACTGCGCCGGGAAAGATCGCGGAAACTGGTCGTCGCTGGACGGCCAGGTCGTGGAGCTGGCCCGCCAGCGCGGCAAGTTCTTGTTGGAGAACCCGGGTCGCGCCCGGGCGGTCCTCAACCTTTCGCAGGTGACAGAGCCCCTGCAGGGATTGGTGGCCGTGCCCCTGCGGGATGAGCAGGCGTTCATCGGCGTGATGTGGCTGGGATACCGACGGGCTCAAGCCCTCCCGCCGGATACCAGCAACCTGCTGACAATCTTGGCGGCGCAGATCGGTGTCTCGGTCAGCAACGCACGCCTGTTCCACCGCGCCGAGCAAGAGAGGCTGCGTCTGGGCGCCGTCCTGGAGGCGACGCCCGATGCGGTTCTGGCGACCGACCGTCGCGGCCGGATCACGCTGGCCAACCCTGCCGCCGAGTCTGTCCTGCGCGGGAACATCGACGACGTGCTGGGCAAGCCGGCCAGCGAATGGGTTACCGCACCGGAGGTGCTTGAGCTGCTGCAGTCCGGGTCCGAACGGCGCACGGCCGACGTGGCCATCGGGGGCGGTCGGGCCCTCTTCGCTACGGCCACCGACATCCGGCCGGGGGGCGAGGACCAGGGCGGCCGGGTGTGTGTGCTGTGGGACATCACGCACTTCAAGAAGGTGGACATGCTCAAGTCGGAGTTCGTGTCCACCGTCAGCCATGACCTGCGCGCCCCGCTGACCTTGATGCGCGGGTACGCTACGATGCTCTCCATGGTCGGCGCCATGAACGAGCAGCAGAAGGACTTCGTGCGCAAGATCCATGAGAGCATCGAGCAGATGACGCAACTGGTCGACAACCTGCTGGATCTGGGCCGCATCGAAGCCGGGGTCGGGCTGAACCTGGAGGCGGTCAACATCGAGAGTGTGATGCAGGACGTGTCCGGCGCGTACCAGGCGCAGGCCGCCAACAAACGCATCGCCCTGACCACCGATGTGCCGGGCGGCATGCGGCCGATCGAAGCGGACCTGACGCTGCTGCGCCAGGCCGTGGCCAACCTGGTCGACAACGCCATCAAGTACACCCAGGCAGGCGGGCGCGTGATGCTGCGCACCCGCCAGCACGATGGCCGCCAGGTGATCAGTGTGGAGGACACCGGCGTCGGCATCGCCCCGACCGACCAGGCGCGGTTGTTCGAGAAGTTCTACCGGGCGCGGCGCAGCGAGACGCTGCGCGAGAAGGGGTCCGGGCTGGGATTGGCGATTGTCAAGTCGGTCGCCGAGCAGCACGGGGGCCGGGTGACCGTGGAGAGCCGCCTGGGGGTGGGGAGCACCTTCACGCTGGAGCTGCCTGCCCGTCTGGCCGGCTAGCGATCCCACCTTGACAGATGGGAATACGGCCTTATAATTCTACCCACGTGAATCGCGAGAACTGAGCTGGTAGGGTAGCAGCGCTTGAGGACGAGCAGCCCTCAGGCGCTCGTTTCGCGTTGTCTGCCGGGTAGCACGTTTGTTCCAGTCTGGTCTGACCGTGGAGGAACCGGGTGGAATCCAAGTCGTTTCGTGCTCTGCGCATTAGTCTGGCATCGCCCGAGATCATCCTGAGCTGGTCGTATGGTGAGGTGCTGAAGCCGGAGACGATCAACTACCGCCGCCTGCGCCCGGAGAAGGACGGCCTGTTCTGCGAAGCGATCTTCGGCCCGACCAAAGACTGGCAGTGCTACTGCGGCAAGTACAAGAACATCCGCTTCAAGGGCATCACCTGCGAGAAATGCGGCGTCGAGGTGACGCGCTCGTCGGTGCGCCGGGAGCGCATGGGCCACATCACGCTGGCGGCACCCGTGGCGCATGTGTGGTACACCCGCCGCGTCCCGTCCTACCTTGGGCTGCTACTGGACATCTCGCGCCGCAACCTGGACCGCGTCCTATACTTCGCCCAGTACGTGGTCACGCACGTCGACGAGGAGGCGCGGCGCAAGGCGCTCAAACGCATCGAGGATGAGATCGCCCGGCTGGAGAAGGAACAGGCCGACGGCCTCAACCAGCAAATCGCGCAGATCAAGGCCAACCGCAAGAAGCGACTGGAAGACCTGGAGGAGCGGAAGCGCGCCGTGGAGGCGGGCTTCGCCGAAGATGTCGCCGCGCGCATTGACCCGATCATCCGCGAAGGCCAGTCGCTCGAGCGCTCCCTGACCGAGAAGCTCGACAAGACCATTCGGGCGTCGATCCACTTCCAGGAAACTGAGACGCTGATCGCCGACAAGGGCGAGACCATCACCTCCGACCACATCACCCGCGTCCAGGAGATCGTCAAGGCGCGGCTGGACGAGATCGAGGCCTCCGGCAAGGACAAACGCAACCGCGAGCTCGAGCGCCTCGGGATGCAGCTCGAGAAGGTCAAGGCCGAATCCGACCTGGCCATGGCCGAGCTGCGCGATGCCGTGGATGACGACGGTTCGACCGCGCGGGAACAGCTGGACGCCGATCGCGACGAGCTGCAGGGCATTCAGCCGATGATGTTCCTGGGCGAGACGCGCTATCGCGAGCTCAAGGCCAGGTGGGGGCAGGTCTTCCGCGCGGACATGGGTGCCGAGGCCTTCTACGAGATCCTGCAGCGCATGGACCTGGAGACGCTGGCCAAGGAGCTGTGGGAGGAATCCCGCATCACGCGTTCCAAGCAGCGCAAGAAGAAGGCCACCAAACGCCTTAAGGTCGTTGAGGCCTTCCGGCGCTCGGGCAACCGGCCGGAGTGGATGGTCATGACGGTCCTGCCGGTGATCCCTCCCGATCTGCGGCCGATGGTGCAGCTCGACGGTGGCCGGTTCGCCACGTCGGACCTGAACGACCTGTACCGCCGGGTGATTAACCGCAACAACCGCCTGAAGCGGCTGGTCGAGCTCGGCGCACCGGACGTCATCGTGCGCAACGAGAAGCGCATGCTGCAGGAAGCGGTCGACTCGCTGATCGACAATGCCCAGCGAGGCAAGGCCCTCTCCCGGCGCGGCCGCCGCGAGCTCAAGTCGCTGAGCGATATGCTCAAGGGCAAGAAGGGCCGCTTCCGACGGAACCTGCTGGGGAAGCGGGTCGACTACTCCGGTCGCTCGGTTATCGTCATCGGCCCGGACTTGAAACTGTTCCAGTGCGGCTTGCCGAAGACGATGGCGCTGGAGCTCTACCGCCCGTTCGTGATCTCGAAGCTCGTCTCGTACAACTACGCCGCCAACGTCAAGGGCGCCAAGCGCATTATCGAGCGCGAGCGGCCGGAAGTGTGGGAGGTCCTGGAAGAGGTGATCAAGGACCGCCCCGTGCTGCTCAACCGTGCCCCGACGCTGCACCGGCTTGGCATTCAGGCCTTCGAGCCGGTTCTGGTTGAGGGCAAGGCCATCCACCTCCACCCGCTGGTGTGCGCCGCCTTCAACGCCGACTTCGACGGCGACCAGATGTCGGTCCATGTGCCGCTCTCGGCCAAGGCGGTCGAGGAGGCGCGCGGACTCATGCTGTCGACGCGCAACCTGCTCAAGCCCGCTGACGGCGAGCCGGTGGTTGGCCCGTCGAAGGACATGGTCCTCGGCGTCTACTACCTGACGATGCAGGTCGAGAACAAGAAGCATCGCGGCGAGGGACGTGCCTTCGCGGATATGGACGAGGTCGAGCTGGCGTACGCTCTGGGGCAGGTGGAGGTCCACACGCCCATCCGACTCGTGACCGAGACCTGGTACGACGACAAGGGTCTGCGCCTGGCGGCGCCGGAAACGCGCCGGATCGAGACCACCGTCGGCCGCGTGCTGTTCAACCGCGTGATGCCACCCGAGCTTCGCTTCGTCAACCGCGTGCTCGACAAGGGATCGATGCAGAAGCTCGTCGGCGAGGTCTACCAGCTGCTGCGCGAGGAAGGCACGCCGGCTGTCGTCGACGCCATCAAGGACATCGGCTTCGAGTACGCCACGCGCTCCGGGACAACGATCGCCGTCTCGGACATCACCGTGCCGCCGGAGAAGAACGAGATCATCGCCAAGACGCTTCAGGAGGCGGAGGCCATCAGCCGCGACTTCCGCCGCGGCCTGCTGACCAACCAGGAGCAGAACGAGCGCATCATCGAGCTGTGGCAGGAGACGACCCTCAGGGTGGCGGCGGCAGTGAGGGGCGCCATGGACCCATCGGGCAACCTGAGCACGATGGCCATCTCCGGGGCCACCAAGGGTGGTTTCGGCCCAATCTCGCAGCTGGCCGGCATGCGGGGTCTGATGGCCGACCCGGCTGGGCGGATCATCCCGCTGCCCATCCGTTCCAACTTCCGCGATGGGCTGAACACACTCGAGTACTTCATTTCGACCCACGGCGCCCGCAAGGGCCTGACCGATACGGCCCTGCGCACGGCCGATGCCGGCTACCTGACCCGCCGGCTGGTGGACGTCGCCCAGGACATGGTCATCAATTCCGACGACTGCGGCACTGACAAGGGTATTGTGATCCGCCGGGTGGACGACGTCGCCGGACAGGATTACCCGTCGCGCGTGTTCGGCCGCATCGTGGCCGCCCGCGTGGCCGATCCGCAGACCGGCGAGATCCTGATCGAGCGCGGCGGGACGATCGACATGGAGACGGCCATGGCCATCGGCCGCTCCGGCGTCCAGGAAGTCAGCATCCGCTCGCCGCTCACCTGCGAATTATCCTTCGGAATGTGCGCCCAGTGCTATGGTCTGGACCTGGGCAGGGGAAAGATGGTCGAGATGGGCGCCGCGGTGGGCATCGTCGCCGCCCAGTCGATCGGCGAGCCGGGCACGCAGCTGACGCTGCGCACCTTCCACACCGGCGGCGTGGCGGCTGGCGGTGACATCACCACCGGCCTGCCGCGCGTTGAGGAGCTGTTTGAGGCGCGCAAGAAGCCCAAGGGCGAGGCGGTGACGGCGGAGATAGCCGGCACGCTGCACATCACGATGCCAGACTCGCCCGAAGGCCAGCGCCTGCTGCGCGTCGTCAACAGCCAGCTGATCCAGGACGAGTATCCGATCCCGGGCAACTGGTCGATCAAGGTGGAAGACGGCGTCCCGGTCGATGCCGGCGACGTGATCGCCACGCGCGGCGAGTCGCAGGTCATTGTCAGCCACGCCGGACGGCTGCGCCTGGAAGAGAAGAAGGCCGTCGTCGCCTACGACCAGGTGGACGAGTTCGAGGTCGAGATCCCGGCGAGCGCCCGCCTGCTGGTCAAGGATAGCGCCAAGGTCGTGGCCGGGGAGCAGCTCACCGAGGGCTCGCTGAACCCGCACCGCATCCTGCGCATCCTGGGCCGCGAGGCGTGCGAGCTCTACCTGCTCACCGAAGTCCAGAAGGTGTACCGGTCGCAGGGCCAGAACATCAACGACAAGCACTTCGAGGTGATCATCCGCAAGATGCTCTCGAAGGTGCAGATCGCCCAGCCGGGCGACAGCGACCTGCTGCCCGGAGACCTGATCGACCGGCTGTACCTGCAGGGCATGAACGAGAAGACCCTCGTCGAGGGCCAGCAGCCGGCGCGCGGCGCCCAGATCTTGCTCGGCGTGACCAAGGCGTCCCTCAACACCGAGTCGTTCCTCTCGGCCTCGTCCTTCCAGCACACGATCAAGGTGCTCGCCGGCGCGGCCATTGAAGGCAAGGTCGACTACCTGCGCGGCCTTAAGGAGAACGTGATCATCGGCAAGCTGATCCCGGCAGGGACCGGCTTCCCGGGCGAGGAAGCGGTTCTGCACGACGAGCGGCTCGAGCCGGCCGCCGCGCCGGCCGAGGAGCCGCAGCTCGAGCCAGCAGCGGAGTAGCCGGGCCCAGGCCGCCTCGCCCGCCGCTGATTGACAGTCGGGTGGGGGGCTGGTAGAATACTAGGACCTGCCCCAACCGGCGTGTTGGGGCGGGACTATGAATCCCCAACTTCCCCGCCGGCCGGCGCGAGGCGCAGGACCGGCGGCGAAGCGAAGCTGGAGACAGGACGATGGATTACGCGATTGTCGAATCGGGCGGCAAGCAGTACGTCGCCCGCGAGGGGCAGACCCTCGAAGTTGACCGGTTGCCGGTCGAGGTGGGGCAGCCGGTGACGTTCGAGCGGGTGCTGCTGGTCGTCGATGGCGGCCAGGCCCGCATCGGAACCCCGCTGGTCGAGGGAATCAAAGTGCATGCCACGGTCGCCGAGCACCCCAAGGGCGACAAGATCGTAGTGTTCCGCTATATCCCCAAGGAGCGCTACCGGCGCAAGTCGGGCCACCGCCAGCAGTACACGCGTGTGATCGTGGGCAGCATCGGCGAGCCAACCGGCCGTCCGGCCCCGGCGCCCGAGGCCAAGCCTTCCGCACCGGCCAGGAAGAAGGCCGCCGCGAAGCCGAAGCCCGCGCCGACTGCCAAGAAGGCGGAGGCGCCGAAGCCGAAGGCCAAGACGGCCTCCAAGAAGAAGTAGCAGGTAGGAGCAGGAATATGGCACACAAGAAG
>Ga0315293_10001342_pt1 | contig 23849 bp, 18 predicted proteins | sample YL17G13_20_MG_FD_203071 | JGI IMG/M metagenome (GOLD analysis project Ga0315293, IMG submission 203071) | Sediment microbial communities from Yellowstone Lake, YNP, Wyoming, USA - YL17G13_20 | ecosystem: Environmental > Aquatic > Freshwater > Lake > Sediment | place: USA: Wyoming | collected...
AGAGTGAGGTGTCGTGCATTTATTCGGATTACAACAGCGACAATTTGGTGTTTCGAATCAGGTTGGATTTTCAGAAGAAGGACAAGGAGCCAAAGACGCTGGACCAGACGGATAAAATCTACCAGCTTAAAACGTTTCAGGATGCGCTGATGAAGAATATTATTTTGAGGGGAATCAAAGGGGTGCGGAATGTGCTGGCTCGTAAGGTTGTGGACATGGTTGCCAAAGAGAACAACACGTTTCGAAAGAAGGAGACGTGGGTGCTAGATACGACCGGGTCTAATTTTATGGAGATACTTTCGTTGAAAAACATTGACGCGTGCCGAACAATCAGCAACGACATTCAAGAGATTAATCGAGTGCTTGGAATTGAAGCTGCGAGACAGGCGCTGTTCAACGAGCTGTATGAAGCGTTTGATACCACGTATATTAACCACCACCACATTAGTCTGCTCTGTGACCGAATGACATCTAGTTCAAATCTGATTTCTATATTTCGACACGGAATTAATAATGACGATATTGGTCCAATTGCAAAAGCGTCATTTGAGGAAACGCCAGAGATGTTTCTCAAAGCGGCGCGGCATGCGGAGCTTGACCATGTGCGCGGCATTTCAGCAAATGTAATGTGCGGTCAAGAAGGGTTTTACGGAACGAATGCATTCAAAGTGATGTTGGACATTACCCAGATTATGAAGATGGGACAAGTTGCCACCGCGGACAAGACGGTCGAAGAAGAAAAAGAAGCGGTTATACAAGGATTTATGGACAAGATTGCAGCTGAAGACCCGCTCAATCCGTGCAGCAAAAATAAGCTGACGATTCAGAGCACGCTGGATAAGATTCAGGGGTCAAATCTTGGTTCAGTTGACCCGGATTATGATATGGGATTTTAATCGTCCCAAGTTATAAAAATATTAATATTAAATATCAAAATAAAAAATAAATTATTTTTTATTTTTTATTTTAATCTTAATATTTTGTTATTATTATTATGTGTATGTGTATTAGTCGACGTCGACGCCTTCTTCTTCATCGCCATCATCTTCATCGCCATCTTCGTCATCTATAAATTCTTCGCCTTCGGTCGTGTAATAACTCTTGTATTTTATGTAATCATTCATCGCAACAGCGCGTTTATTTTCAGAAAGATACTTCGCCAAATCCGGTTCAAATAATAACATTTCATTGTCTTTTAAATTATAATGAATATCATCAAATGTCAAATACTTATTCGGATGCAACATGAATGCTCGAATGCGCCTGTATCGCAATAATTCGTCTGCCAGGCGAATGTAGTATTTGTATTCATTATCCGAGTTATCAACAAGGTTACGTTTTGGAATATAAAGCCCGCATTCATTTTCAACAGAAAAACAATATGCAAGTTTTTTGCATGAGGAGCTGTTCTCCTTGACACAGCTTAAAGCAGAATTTTGTTCATATATGTCTTTTAATACAGACGGGTTAATTTCGCTAAACTGGACGTTTTTACTCGCTAAGCGCATTAATAGCACCTTTATTTCATTCATCTTCTTTATGTATAGCGCGTATTGCTGTTTTATATTGTCCACCATTTTACCTTTTACAGATGTTTTTGCTGATGTTTTTGCTGTTTTATAAATGAGCGATTCAATGGAATTGCGCAACTCCATAAACTCGAAACTGTTGAGTTGAATTCGAACAATGTTTCGAAATGCGTTGTAAAAGTTCGTTTCCAGACGTATTTTCTCAACATCATCTGTTCTTTCTGCATCTCTTTTGAATGCAAATCCCATGCGTTTCAGTTGAGGAAGTATTGAAATATCTACATTCATGCTGTTACCGAGCTCCACAACCTTTAACCCATCATCTTTTACGCTGCTAACTGGAATTGGTTTTCCAATCGGAGTAAACTGGTTGGTTTCAATCATTATTCCAATAACGTGTCCGTCGTCTACAACTTTACATTTTGGTTCACATGGAATTTGTCCTTTTGTTTTTTTAGATATGAATGATGCAAATTCTTTAGTGTGCTCATATGATTTCCAAATTGTTGGCGCGCGATTTATAAAAACAAGTTCGTATTCATGATTTATGGCGGATGGGTTACACAATATGTTTCCGTTTACTTGGCGCGTTTTATCGCCGTGTGATAAATGCATTACAGTGGATAATCCAACCGCTTTTCCAGAATAGTCAATGATTTGTTTCATGTCTTCATCTCGAAAAGTTTGTTTTATTGGCGTGTTGCTTTCTTTCAAAATTTGAACAATCTCATCAAATGATTTGTTTTGAGTAATTGACTTTATGAGCTGTGCAGGTTTACACGCTACTTCAAAAAAAGATTTAATTTTAGTAAGTGCAATTTTGAATTCTTTTATTTCTTTATCTTTATCTTTATCTTTTATTGAATTGATGGATGAAAATAATACGGTGCTAACTATGTTACGTTTTGACGTATTTAAATAAGTGTAGAGCGGTTCATAATACATTTCATACTTTACAATAATAATGTTTGCTTTACTGGGGTCAAAAGTTGCATTTGAGTAATGATTCGTTGGACATATAACATTTACTTCATCTTTATTTTCCGTCAACTCTAAAATAATTAAATTTAATCCGTTCAAGTGAATGGGTGGAATGCGCTTCCCTTCTTCTTCATTTTTTTTGAATTCTGACCACAAAACCGAGTCTGTTATATAGTCCCACAAATACGTGTAGTCAATGACAATATTATCATTTTTTAAATAGTCTATAAAATTTTCATACGACATTATTAATGATTTAAAAAATACAACTTTATTATCTTCATCATCATCAACAGCTTGAGCATCCGTAAATATTTTTTTGAATAAGTCCGTTTCTTTATACGTAAGCAACTTCTCTCTGTCAACATATTCAAATTTTTTAAATGTTTCAACAAGTGTTCCATTTTGATATGTGACGAAATTATCAAAAGTTAACCTGGGTATTAAAACCCTATGTTTGAAATTTTTTGATGAAAGTGACTGGTCTGTCAATGAATTATAAATATTTGCAATACATGAAATAAAATATTGATTTTTATTCACATTTGCGGCATCTTTTTCTTCCTCCACGGTTCCCATTCTTAAAACACACAACTTATCATCTACAAGTATGTCGCCCTTGGACGACTTGCACTCTTTGCTATAATTTTCATTTTCAAATAAAAATAGTTGGAGAGAAGGAGGTAAAAATCCGAGATTATTTTGCTGAAGAGGAAATGCAGCATCCGCTTTTGATACATATAAATTTGATTTTGATTTTTTCTTTTTTGGTTGTTTAGGGGAACCTGGGTTCCCCTCTGACCCATCCTGTAAGGGATTTAAAGGGACAACATGTCCCTTTGAAACAGAAGTTTCGACATCTTTTTTATTTTGTTTACATTTTTCAATTACTTCTTGTTCTTTTTTAAATAGTTGATAATTTTCAAAATCATTTCCATCATTGCCTTTTCCTTTTACTCCTGTAAAGCAACATGGCAAACACTGTCCCGATTTGGTTTTCAATGTTTTCAAAAATCCTGGCAAATATGGGTTATATGAACCCGTTTTAAAATGCTCTAGCGGAGATGTTAAATCCAAAATAAATTTACTTTTATTTTCTGGGTCATAAGATTCTTCTTTGGTTACAATATTTTTTTGTAGATGATTATCGTCTACTTCTTTTTGAGAAACTGACCTTTCTTCAATAACATTCCAATAGCGCGGACAAATGTAATATTTTTTATTTCCATTTTCTAATTCTTCGTCGCCTTCACCACCGCTATCACTAGAGTATTCCAAAGGTTTTCCATAATATGACGGTTGTCCTGTTTTCGCATCTGTAGAATCTATTCTCTCCAGTTCTTCCTTGGTTAATATAATTGGTTGGCGCCGTGCACTCCAACCGCAGTTGGTTGCATACCCTGGCGTATTTTTAAAAAGAAATGGTTCCATATTTTTTAGACGTTTATATACCGGATTAGATTCAAATGCACCACCTATGAATTCATCACCATTGCCATCTCCTCCCAATAGATTAAAATCTCCAATATCTTCTTCCTCCTCTTCCTCCTCTTCCTCCTCTTCCTCTTCTTCCTCTTCTTCCTCTTCTTCCTCCTCCTCTTCATTTTCTACTTCCAGTGGCACTGCTGCTACTGCTTCTTCCTCTTCTTCTATTTCCAGTGGCGGCACTGCTGCTGCTACTGCTTCTTCTTCCTCATCTTTATCTTCCTCTTCCTCTTCCTCTTCCTCTTCCTCTTCCTTTTCCTCTTCCTCTTCCTCTTCCTCTTCCTCTTCTTTTGTTTCTTTTACCACCTCAGATGCCATAATGGCGGCAGGAACAACGGCGGAAGGAACAACGGCGGCAACATCACCAATGGTCATACGTGTAATGTCGCACAATTGTTTAACCAAGCGCACTGGAATATATTTTTCATCATTTCCAAATATATGAAGTAGCGAGTCAATGTATATTCGAATGGGATTCAAAATGTAAATATTATTAATTCCTGATATTTTTATTGTAACTGTATTCTTCGTGTCACCCAGACTTTTTATAATATGGGTTTTAAATCCCGGAATTTTCCGAGCATATATTTTTTTAGGCATTTTCTTTTGTTGTATTATTTTTGCATATTTCCCATCAAAGCTTGTTTTGAATTCGCTATAACTTTTTTCCGCCACTTGTTTTGAAACCAGTAAATTTTTCACCATCAAGTCTACCACCGGTTTTTTAGTCCGAAATCCCGAATTATACAACATTTCAATATACGCAACTCGAAAAACATTTTCATCAAAATTAGGAACACGAATGTATTGCATAGAAACACCCTTGTCTTCAGAATTCCAATTATTTTCAGTAACTTTCATCATACTTGAAATGCACCCATAATAATTACTCCACAATATCGGTTCTACATTATTAACTTTTGAAATAGACAAGTATTCAATATTTTGTATAACAACATTGTCATCATAAATGGAATAAAAATCACGCATCCTGTATCCGTTTTGATTCAAAAAATCAATAATTATTTTCAAATGCGGAGAAACAGCCGAACGTATCATTTCATCAATTGCATCTTCTGTATATGTATTTTTAAAGCTAGAATGAATATATATGTGACCCGCTTCATCAAATTCGCAAATAAATGGAATTTGTTCACTGCGTCTTACACCATGTTGCCTTTCCGGTTTATCATATATAATATACAAGCTGACACGAGTTGTCGACATTTTTTGTTTCTTTTTTTTATTTGCATTTATTGCATTTGAAAATGCGGTCATTTTTTTTGATACTTGTTGAATGTCAAATATTTTATTTGAGTCAGACTGGTATTGAATAAACAAGTATGGTATTTTTTTACCATCTTTTGTAGAATTTTGTGTATACAATCTGAGAATAGAATCTTGATTCGGCGGATTATATTTAATCATCTGACACTGTTTTGTTGCGTGAAATAATTTGAATAAAAGTTCCAATGGAAAATTAAATTTTTGGTCTGGTAACAACTCAATATCAATAGCTGTAATTCCAGAATCTTCTGTTTTTAATTTTGGTTTTTTTGACTCTTCAAAAATGTCATAAAATAAATTTATTTGTTTCATATTTAATTCGAATTCTGGAGATGTGATTCGTTTTTGTGTTTCATCTCTTAATTCTGATGCAGAAGCTTCCAAATCATTCATATTTTTTATTCCTTTTGAATATAAAACAGGATAATACGTTTCAATAACAGCGGTCAGTGCGTCACCGTCACTCTCGCCTTGTGGCTTTCTTTTTATTTTCAACACATCACTCGCAAAGCATGCAAAAAGTGTATGATGAATTATATTTTTTGTATTTAGTAAAAGTAACTGTTGCCGAGAATCAAATGATTTATTTTTTGTATTTTTTAACACTTTATCAACTGCAGCGGTCGTTTCAATGAAAAATGGATTCACATATGCGCTGGCGGGTATGCTTTGCCCAATTGGAACATCTTTGAATAATTTTTGCGCATTTAATTTTTTAAGAGTGGTAAAAACATCTTTTACATCAATTCTCTCTCCAGATACCTGATTATACCCCATCAAATAATCCTTTAAATATGATGTCTTTAAAGCCAGTTCCTCTGATTTATCATTTCCCAAATCGGACAACTCTTGATAAACCTCATTGGAGTCGAATGTCACCGGAGTTTTTGAAAATAAATATAACTCATCATATGTGTACGCTGAATCAAACTCATCTCCGGCTTCTTTTATTGCCAACATAATCTTGCGCTTTACAACATCAATTGTGTCGTCAGAATATATTTTAAAATTTACAAAATGTATTTTAATTTTATATTTTGATACATTTTTTAATTCCAGTTTGCTAAAAACATTTTCAAATACTTCAGAATTTGAACCATTTTCAACATATTGGTCATATAAGTGTGTCAACTGTTTAGATGTTGGTGCATTTTCAATTCCTTTTACAGAACCGTAAAAAACATAGACGCATTTTGGAATTCCGCCTTCACCACCCTCTTTTAATATGCTGCATTTATATATTTCTTCAATTGGATTGGTAAAACTCATAATATTTTTTATTTAATATAGTTAATATAGTTAATATAGATATATATATTAAATATAATTTAATGATAATAACATTATTAATATAATTTAATTATGAATATAAACATTGCAGTTGCATTTTCTAAAAATTATGGAATCGGGTTTGAAAATAATTTGCCATGGTCTCATTTGAAAGAAGACATGCGGCTTTTTTCAAAACGAACAATTGGCTCTGGAAACAACGCCGTAGTCATGGGAAAAAATACATGGTTTAGCATTCCAGAAAATAGACGTCCTTTGAAAAATAGAACAAATATTGTCGTTTCTAGTTCTTTATCATCATCACATTTATCACATTTGGACGGAAATCCACACGTGTTTTCTTCTATTAACAATGCCATGTCATTTTGCGAATGCGAATCTGCAAAGTATGACGAGCTGTGGGTTATTGGGGGAAGTCAAATTTACAATGAGTTTTTAAATACTTATTATGATAAGATAAATCGTGTATACATTACATATGTTTGCGGCGACTATGAGTGTGATACATTTATTAATTTTTCTGCTTCAAATTATTGTGTAGAAAAAGAATCATATCACTGTGAAGAAAAATGTTTTTATTTATCATGCATTCATATTAACCATCCAGATAACAATGATAAAAATTATAATACTCTTGAAACGACTTTAAAAAGTTTCCGCTATTTATAAAATGGATTTTCATCAATGCGCGTTCCGCAATATTGCACCGGCGATTTCGAATAGTCAACGGGTTCATATATTCCTGATTTTTTTGCAGAATTTAATAAAAATTTAAAATTATCCCAGAATTCGTCCTTGTGTCCAATGCTTGCAGTCATAAGGTGCGCAAGCTCATGAATAGCTACAAATGTAAGCGTGCTTAAATCGATTAGCCTGGTCCCCTGTTTATCTTCATTCAAACAAAAAGCCATTTTTTCGCCCTTGTTCTCGCTATATGCGGTGTGCTCGCTCGTTGGAAGCGTTTCGCTAACTTTATCAGGATTAAAATTTTCAACCAAACGTTTGACAGCAGGATTGGATGCGTTATTTGCGCCGACATACTTTACAAGTTTTTTCATATTATTTGTTGCTTCTGCCAATAAATCTGCAGCCAATTCTAATTTACTCCGTTCTCTCACACAATATGTGTTCCCATCCACTTTTGAAATTACACACCTCAAGTTGAACGAATCGGAATCCTTGTACATTTTAAATCCGAAACATATCATCAATACTACTAGTATCACGCCTAAATAATTTATTTTCATCTTTGTAATGGTTTATTTTGTTGCGACTATTGTAGTTATTTATTTATTATATATTGGTTATATAATAAATAAATGAATATAAATAAATAATATATAATAAATAAATAACTATTTAATATATATATTAAATTATTTATTTACTTATTAAATATATATTAATTATGAATTTGGATTTGTTTCTTGTGCAAAAAGTTATACAGTCTCTTTTTAAAAATGATATAAATGCAACATTAAAACCGTTGGAGGAAGAACCGGAACGGCGAGTTAAAACGGAAAAAATAGAAATACAAAAGTTAAGTGATTGTGAAAACCAAGAAAAACAAAAAAAACAAGAAAAACAAAACAGTCGAAAATTACTGGAAGTATATTCAACCATGTATGATAAAATGAATGACGCTAATGTATATGTAAATACACAAAAAAATTCTGGCTGTTTTGAATGTCAAGAAACAGTGGTTGACATTGATTCTCAAATTCCACGTCCCAAATCATTTTCGAGCACATACATTACACCAGAAATATTACAATATATAACAAATGAATCAAAAAGAGTTCTAACTTTTGAATGTAAAATTAAAGCACGACTCATTCGGTTACACTTTGTTATATTTAAAAATAATCCGAATATGAATGATTTAATTTCACATTATAAAGTTTTAGCGCACCGCATCTACATGTGGCTCTCAATGATTTCCGATAAATCTAAATGTGTTGAAACTTTGAACATATATGTTTATCTTACTCCTTTTGAAAAAAAGATACCTGCGTCCAAGGGGCAGTCCATTGGACCTGAAAATGCAAACACGGGATACACATTTCGCTGCGACAAACAAAATGAAATTGTTATTTACAGACAAGAAGAATGGTTCAAGGTGCTTATGCACGAAACAATGCACGCATTTGGGGCTGATTTTGACGATTCAGAAGGAAGAGAACACGCGGACGAGTATTTGAAAACGCTATTCTCTCTACCCGATGATGTAAACATTAAACTTTCAGAAACATATTCTGAGATTTGGGCACGAATAATGAATGTTGTGTTTCAAACATATTTTAAATCGCCGCCATCTCTTGAATCTCGAACTCTTTATAAATTTAAAAAAAACATTGATTTCTATTTGCATTTAGAATGCGTTTTTTCTCTCTACCAGTGCATAAAAATTTTAGACTATATGGGAATAAATTATGAGGTACTTACCGACGATTCAGAAAGTTCTAAACAAATGGTAACATCGTTTTATAGAGAGAATACAAATGTATTTGCCTATTACGTGTTGACATCCATATTATTAAATAATTATCGTGACTTTTTACCATGGTGTGCCAACCACAATGGTACAGGATTAAATATTTTTAAAGTGAAGACAACTAAATCTGAATTTGTAAACTTTATAAAATCGTGTTATAAAAAATCAGACTTGTTGAAACAAATTGTAGATACCGAAAAAAAAGTGGTTGGAGATTATAAAAAGGCTTCAACAAACCGTGTGTTACTCAAAACAATGAGAATGACAATTGTAGGATTTGATTGATTTGATTGATTTGATTGATTTGATTGATTTGATTGATTTGATTGATTTGATTGATTCATTTTAATGCAGCACGCACATCCGACTTATCAACGCTCGTCATCAAACGCTGGTAATCGGTATATCTTTTTTCAATATCACTGTAATCAGGTCTCTGAACAACAATTAATGGAACCAAAAGCATCCAGCGGTGCTGTTTTTGAAGATGTATCCAGTATTTATCAATTGCAAAAAAATAATGATGTTCCGGGGTTTTCATAAGTTTTGCAACACCCTCTTTAATATTGGCAATCAAAGTATCATAATAATGTTGTCTGACAATGTAACCGGTTGTCGTTTGACAGTGGCTAACTCGAATGCTTACTTCATCATTCGTGGTAAATGGGGGCAGGTTATTTCCCGCAAGCAAAAGAACATCCCATTTATTTTTCAGATTTGACAAGAATTTATTTACATTTTCAACAAAATCATCCGGGAGTAAGAATGATACATCATCCTCCAATATTAATACGCATTCCATATTTTGTTCTTTTGCCATTTGAATGCACTTTAAATGACTCAAACTGCATCCAATTCTGCCATTTACATTATGTATTGCATTGAACCTTTTCACATTGTCGCGAATGCCAAGAAGGTCGAGCTGCTGTTCCACGTATAGTTTTCTATCAACACGAGAATTTAAATTTATGTAAAATCCAGAAATATTTGAAATTGTTGTTGTCGTCGTCATTTCTGTCATGGAAATGTTGTATTTCTATATTAATTTATTGTATTAAATTATATTTATATTTATATTATCAATTTTATATTATGACATTTGTAACATTTGTAAAATATTACTTGAAATATATAAGCGTTGTCGTTATTTTGCTTATTATATACTATTTTTATACAATATACCACAACATGAACTCAAAACCAATTTATGCGATTGCCGTATTTACTGATGCCATTAAAGGAACTGTTGCCTTTACCGAAGATGTGTCAAATGGTCGAATAAAAATTGACTTGAATATTTCTGGACTAAAACCAAAAAGCAAACACGGGTTTCATGTTCATGAAGCGGGAGATTTAACTGATAAATGCACCAGCATGTGTTCGCATTTCAATCCATACGGAAACACCCACGGATGTCCTGGAATGAAAAACAGGCACGTTGGTGATTTAGGAAATATTCAAACAAATGGTAAAGGAGAAGCAAAGTACACATTTTATGACAACTTTATAAAGTTGAGAGGGTCAAAATCCAACATTATTGGAAGAGGACTTATTATTCACGAAGATGAAGACGACTGCGGGCACGGTAACAATGCTGAAAGTTTGAAAACTGGAAATGCCGGAAAAAGAATTGCTTGTGCTGTAATTGGCTACTCGAAAGAAAATTTTAAATGTTAGATATGAATGTAATTTTTAATATTAGGTAAATATATAAATAAAATTATGAGCAAACAAAAGATTACTTTATCCAATGGTCGAGTATACGAGGGAGAATTAGAATTAACTAACGGTGAGCCCAATGGAGAAGGCAAGATGACCTGGCCCGATGGTGAAGTATACGAGGGAAAATTAACTAACGGTGAGCCCAATGGAGAAGGCAAGATGACCTGGCCCAATGGTGATGTTTACGAGGGCGAATTCAAGAACGGCTATATGCACGGATTTGGCAAGATGGCCGCTACCAATGGTGTTTACAATGGACAGTGGAGGTACGGTTTGAAACACGGAAGAGGCACGATGCGTGGTCGCGAAGGTTATGTTTACGATGGAGATTACTATAAAGGCGAGATGCACGGAAAAGGCAAGCTCACCTATTCCGATGGTCAATTTTACGAGGGTAATATCGATCGCGGACATCGAGCATCGGCATCGCCGCAAATTTTTGGACCTCAAAGATGGCAAATGAAACATTTTGATATTAAGGGGAAGGAGAAGAAAACATTTGCAGATGATCGCGATTTGGGTGGAAGTAATGGTAAAATGAAACGACAAAGTAAACGACGACGACAAAGTAAACGACGACGACAAAGTAAACGACGCTAATCTTCCATTTATTTTAATAATCAATAAAATAAAATTGATTATTAAAATGATTTACAAGTAAAAGATACTATAAAATAGATACAAGAAAATAAAGTCCCCCCCCCTTTAAAAATCCAGAACTCAGACCTCTTTTAACAAAAATGGCACAGACACAACCGCATTATTCCAACAAAGTTGCACGACTGGCCGGATTTGCCGCAGATGAAAGTCGGTTATCCATTCAACAATTCAAACATGGCGCAATTTTGTGTAAAAGCGGTAAAAAAATTTGTGGAGGTCACAATATTGATACCCGAACATCATATCGCCGAAATCTATGCTGCAGCATTCACGCCGAAATGGGAACTGTGACAAAATTCTTGAATAGTTATATAAAAATACACGCAACGCGGCGAAATTTAGATAAAATTAAACGCAAATTAAATAAGTTTTCAATTTGTGTTGTGAGAAGTATTATAATAAACGGACAAATTTGTTATGCCAACAGCACGCCGTGCAGCGATTGCATAAAAAAATTACAGACGGTTGGATTGAAAAATATAATGTATTCAGATGAAAATGGTAACATCATCACTGAAAAAATTGCAACATTCAACACATCGTCATCATTTGTAACGGGGTCTATGAAAAAACAAAAATTTATTGAAAATATGCGATTTAAATCCTTAATTTAGGGGACATGCTGTCCCCTCTGACCCCTTGCCTTGCATTATTGTCTTGTCCCCTCTGACCCCTTGCCTTGCATTATTGTCCCCTCTGACCCCCTTTATCATCTTGCCCTAGTGTCCCACCCTATTGCCTACATTGAGGGGGTCAGAGGGGGGACGTATGTCCCCCTTGTATGTCCCCCTTTCCCCTTGCTCATTTAGGAGGGGGTCAGAGGGGGGACGTATGTCCCCCTTCCCTACAATTCTTCAAGAATGTCCATATTTTTGAATATCAACTTGTTATTTACACTTGGATACTCTTTCATTTTTACCTTTAATACAGATAAAAATTTAATTTTTGAAATGATTCGCTCCCATTCGTCATGGCTCGACAAAACATCCTTTCCATTTGTAACAAGAATAAAAATATTTTCATTTAATTCTTCTAGCTCATTTGTTTTATTTGCAACTTTGATGTAAGAAGATATCATTTCTTGCAGTTCTATGATAATGTCTACAACTTTATCCGGATGCAACACACCCTCCTTCATTAAATTGACAATAAACGTGCTCATTGCCCTGCGTTTGTCATTTGTTTTCGTGTTGTCACAAAATTTGTTATAATCTACACTCGGGTCAACATAATCTATTTTTTTAAACAGTCCAACAAATTCCGAAAAACTCTTCTCAAATACACTTTTGAATACTTCATGGTAACTCATAAGTTCGTTGAATAGTTTGGAATAAAATGACGAATAAAATATATTCGAACTTGCAGTATTAAATATCGAATTTGCAATTTTAGTAATATTCTCTTCATCTACAACATTTACACTTGCTACAACAGAGCCTTCATCGACAGTGGAATCATTTTCATTCACATCATTTACATTATTAGTTTCAATTATTTCTTTTACTTCATCAAAAATTTCATTTTTTACCACATTGTACGTGGCTTCTGTAAGCTTATTTAGCAATGAACGAATTATATCAATCCGCTTTTCAATTCCTTCCACTCTTCTTAATTCCGTCTTTTGAAATGTTCTAATCGTATTCCAGTCATCGTCGGTAATTTGAGATGGCTTGTTTCTTGCACGACGAATATTGCCATTGTTTCCATTGTTGCAAATGGCGCCAGAATTTGTCGCCAAAACATTCTGTCTACTGTCTTTATTATCATACTTATTACTGTTGCTGCTGATGCTAGAGCCATTGCTATCCATTTTTTCCTGTTTTTCTCTTTTTGGAAATACAGGAGTTTTTATATAAGAAGGAGCACCAACTTTATCTGCCAATGATGATATCAGCTCAATTACCCCCGAATCTTTTAAATCATATGTAAATCCTCCCCAAATAATTGTATTAAAATCTTGAAGCGTATATTGTTTCAAATTCAAATTGGTCGTCATCAATTTATCTTTGCCTATTATTTATATAAACACTTATTTATATCAGTTTAACATCATTATTTATTTATTCAGCAACATGACTATTTATATTTACAATTATTTATTTATACACATATAAATAATTGTAAATAGCTTAAACAGATTACATTATTTAACCTAAAGACAGGTTTCTTATGACAACTACGACTACAAATACAAATGCAACGAGCGAATACATTCCCAAAGAATTTGCAAAATGGGAAGATTTAGAAGACTTTAGTCCAGAGTTATTGCGCGGAATATATGCATACGGATTTGACAAACCAAGCATTATTCAACAAAAATCAATTCTGTCCCTTTTTGATAAAAAAGATATTATAGCACAAGCTCAATCTGGAACAGGAAAAACGGGAGCTTTTACTGTTGGTGTTTTAAAAAATATTGATACAAGCGTAAATAAAGTGCAGGCGGTCATTCTTGTGCCCACCAGAGAACTGGCTAAACAAATTCAAGATGTTGTAACAAATTTGGGAACATTCATGAAGCTGCTTAAAATTCAACTTTTGGTGGGCGGAACTTCCACGGAGCAAGATGTTCACGCGCTAAAAAATAACACCCCACACATTATTGTGGGTTGTCCGGGGCGCGTGCATGACATGATGCGCCGACAACACATTCGAGGAGCTGATATCAATATGATAATTTTGGACGAAGCAGATGAAATGCTGTCAGTTGGTTTCAAAGAACAAGTGTATAATATTTTTAATTTTCTCAATTCAAATGTTCAGGTTGGACTTTTTAGCGCAACGCTTCCAGAAGAATTGCACACTCTATCTGAAAAGTTTCTTAGAAATCCTGTTAAAATTCTCGTAAAATCAGAGCAGCTTACTCTTGAAGGAATTGTGCAGCACATGATTGCACTAGAAGATGATTCTCAAAAATACAGCACACTCAAAGACATTTACAGTATGCTTGCAGTAACTCAAAGCATTATTTATTGCAACAGCATTAAGCGAGTTGTTGATTTGAATGAAGCCATGCTTCAGGATAATTTCCCGGTGTGCTGCATCCATTCTGGAATGGAAAAACATGAACGTGATGCTGCATTTAGCGATTTTAAATGCGGGAAACATCGCGTGCTAATTTCATCAAATGTAACTGCTCGAGGAATCGATGTGCAAAATGTGGGTGTTGTGATTAATTTTGATGTGCCCAAAGACGTGCACACGTATTTGCACAGAATTGGTAGGTCTGGAAGGTGGGGGCGCAAAGGAATTGCAATCAATTTTGTAACCCGGTGGGATTTGAAGAAAATTAAAGAGTTCGAGGTGTACTATCAAACAACCATTACAGAAATGCCGGCAACGTTGAATGTTTCTTCTTGAATGAACTCTTCTGCAATTTTGTAGTTTTGAAGTTTTATAATTCGTATCAATTTATTATTATTATTCTATTTTTCATATAATAATAATAATAATAATAATAATAATAATGAACAACAACAATGAAGAACCAAAGAAAAATAATGGTGAAAAAAAAAGTGTCAACATTGCAACAACTCCAACAACCCTATTCAAGTTGCCCATTACATTTGTTGAAACAAACAAGTTGCACAAATTGGATGAACACATTCTTATAGATTTAGAGCTAACCGAATGTAATAGTGTTAATAATAATTCTTCTGATTTACCTGCCGATTCTCTAAATGCAAAAGCAGAAGAAGCACTTGAAGAACCTAAAACCAAAACTAAAACCATGTACGAACACGTTTTTAATCCGAAAACAATATACGGGAAACAATTTTTATCGAATTGGGCAACTTATTATACGTCTGATGTCACATTTTTAAAACAAACACAAACGCTTATTAAACATTTCTCTCCACCACAACCACCACAACCACCACAAAATAATGAATCAGAAAATGCAAACACTGTCGAGCAATACTCCGACATTCACGCCATTTGGAACTCAATACAAAATGACAAACACTTTAAAGATAAATTTGGATACATTGACATTGGGCTACTAGAACCGCTGAATTCGTCCTCATTTTTTCTTCAAATACTTTCTTTGCAAAATCTGGCATCACCCGTTATTTCCCTGCTTACTCCGCTCATCATTCTAATTATTCCCTTCTTTTTGCTTAAAATCCAAAAAATGCCCGTGTCATTTTCTTCCTATGTATCCTCGCTCAAACGAATCGCGCAATACCATCCGATTGGAAAAGTATTTGAAAATTTTAGCTCTATTCCGTGGGATAAACGAATTTACATGTTTGTATCCATTGCATTCTACTTTCTCCAAATATATCAAAATATTGTTTCATGTCATCGATTTTATAAAAATATGTTTTTAATTCACAATAATATACACAAATTTTCAAGCTACATTGAACACAGTATTCGAAACATTACATACATTCATTCCATTACAGAAAATTTGTCTTCTTATAAACAGTTCCGCGAAGAGAGCGCAGTTCATGCACAAGTTTTGTCCGCGCTTCACTCTGATATTAAAACCGTGATGCCGTTCAAATTGACACTTGCAAATATTTCAAATATTGGAACCATTATGAAACACTACTATCAAATTTTCGCAAACGAAAGTGTGAAAAATGCAATTAGCTACAGTTTTGGATTTAATTCTTATTTTGAACACTTGTCCGGATTAAAAAGCCTTGTTTTGACCAAAAAAATTGCACCATGCACATTTGTAAAATCGGCGGAAAAAAAAACATACATTCACTCATCTTATTATGCACCGCTCATGAACCAAAACCCCGTGAAAAATAATATTTTATTGCATAAAAAAACAACCATTACCGGACCAAATGCTGCCGGAAAAACTACGCTCATTAAATCAACGCTTCTCAATGTAATTCTCTCTCAGCAACTTGGTTACGGATTTTATAAAAAAGCAAAATTGTTGCCATATCACTACGTTCACAGCTATTTGAATATTCCCGACACATCCGGGCGTGACAGCCTATTTCAAGCCGAATCTCGCAGATGCAGAGAGATATTAACATGCCTTCTTGAAAATAAAACAAAACGACACTTTTGTATATTTGATGAATTGTACTCTGGAACAAATCCATATGAAGCCGTCGCAAGCGCATTCGGTTTTATTAAATACTTGAATAAATACGATAACCTCGACTTGTTGCTAACGACACACTACACGAAACTATGCGAACTCTTGCAAGCCGAGAACGTTCAAAACATGCACATGAAAATTGAATTATGTGAAAGTGGTCAAATAAAATACTTGTACAAGTTGGATAAAGGAATATCTTCAATAAAAGGTGGAATCAAAGTTCTTGAAGACCTCGACTATCCAGCCGAAATTATAAATTCAACAAGAGTGATAATTAATTCCGAGTAAAGTTATATTATTATTCATTTCGTTTATTATTTTATTTTTATTTGTATAGATTATTTAATACATTAAATAAAAATAAAATCATGTTGAGCAATATTTCAGATTTATTTACCATGGCAAGTTTAGCAATTTGTATGTTGTTGAGCGGAATCATATTTTATTACCTTCGAACTCGCATCAACATGCTGGAGCAATCCGTTATGGAACAAGCGCATTTGCTGCAACAGGTTCTAAGACAATCGCAAAATCAACTGCAACAACAACAACAGCAATCAATGGTAATGGCTGCAAGTGTCAATGGCGGCGGTGGCAGTGGAGCAACTGGGGAAAAAGACCAACTACAACTTCGACAACAATTAATTGAAGTTTCCGATGATTCTGATGATTCTGATGATTCTGATGATTCCGATGATTCCGATGATTCTGATGATTCCGATGATTCCGATAATTCCGACGTGAATGCTCATCATTCAAAATTAATTGATTTATCGGCTCTCGCTTCAACGGTACCTTCTGCATTTTTTGAAAATGGTGGCAACGGTGGCAGTGGAAATGCAGAAATAAAAGTAATTGAACTTAAACATTGTTTTAATGGCGGAAATGATGACGGCGTCGTTGAATACTGTCTCAGAAATGATAGCGACAGCGAAAGCGATAATGGTAGTGATGACAGCGACAGCGACAGCGAGAGCGACAGCGAAAGTGATGGCGACGCTGATGGACCCGGCGATTCCACATCCACATCCACAGCCAATAAAACAAAAAACAATTTTGAAAAGGACATAAATGATGACCTTGATAAAAAGAAAAAATATGAAAAAATAAACAAGGGAGTAAAAAAAAATGAAAATGAAAATTCCCTTTCATTAGACGGCACGCTTCCTCTTAAAAATATGCCAGTCAACATGTTGAGAGATTTAGCAAAAACGAAACTCGCCCATTTAGAACAGCCTGCTATTAATAAAATGTCGAAAAAAGAAATTCTTAAAGCGCTCGATAATTAAATTTATTTAAATTTATTCAAATTAGAAATTTAAAATTATTTAATAAATAATTATTTAATTATTGAATAATAATTAAATAATTATTCAATAATTAAATAATTATTTAATAATATTATATACCAATATACTATATCATTATTACCACCAATATCTTTTGAAATAAAATGAGCTGGGGAACTTGCTATTCTGGGTCTAATAATATTCATTTCAACTTTCCTCCTATTATGACAGACGGGCGAAATTATGCAACATGGCAACCTGGAGCCGTCGTAAATGAAATTATCCGGGAAAAAAATAACATTACCAGCAACTCGCAGTATCGACAATATTTAACTCACAATGCCACAGAAGTCATGCAAGCCAATCTTGTTGGCGCGTGCGACGCCTGCGGTTTCAACCTGAATCTGATAAGCAATGATAATAATGGAAATGGAAATAATGGCAGTATAACGCCATTTCTTTTTTCATCCCCGTGGGACCAAAGCCAGCCATTTGGATACGAATCTAGCGATTTAAAAAACTTGTACTTGTCGCGTTACGAACTGCAGAGTCGGATGATGGCGCCATCTCTTTCCCAAGAACAATACTTGTTTGGTGGATACCCTAACCCCAATTCATAAATTCATAGTTTATTCGAGTTATTTTCATAATAAATACAAATATTTATACAAACATATACAAATATTATATAATAATTGTATATATATAATATAATAATTTAAACAAAATTAAATTAAATTAAATCATGTCCATTTTATCTTCTGCAAGTTCCAATTATAATTATTTCACAAAAAATATCCTTTTTTACATTATGATACTATTTATTGCATTCATGTGCACGCAATACAAACAAACGGTGCGAAACGGGGAAATTTTAGACGAACACGACCTCATTCGGAAATACTTGCTGCACGACCAGGATTACGATACCATTTTCAATAAGAAGAATGCAAAACCGATTTTATGGATTCATATTGAATATGATGTGAATTCGCGCAAGTGGCTAAATTATGGTTCCAGGAACACGACCGAACTCAACCAGCCGTACTTGTATTTAACCATTCGAAGCATTATACAAAAATGCAGCGACTCGTTTCATATTTGTTTAATCGACGACTCGTCATTCAATAAATTGCTGCCCAATTGGACACTGAATGCGCAGAATTTACCGAGCCCACTTCGTCCTCATTTAAGAGAACTCGCATTTGCAAAAGTGCTTGAAATGTACGGCGGAATGCGGATTCCTCCATCTTTTATTTGTTTTCAGAATTTATTTTCCATTTATAATACGGCGCTGCTTCCGGCTAGCGCATTTGCAGGTGAAATGCTGGCAACATCTTCCGTGTCTGCCGTTGCGGAGTTTTTCCCAAGCACTGAAATTATGGGATGTAAACGAAACAGTCCGGTTATGCAAAAATACGTTTCGTATTTAGAAGTTTTAATTTCAAAAGATTATACTAATGAAATGGACTTTTTAGGCGAATGCGGACGATGGTGCTATTCTGAAATCATTTCCGGAAATATGAGCGCGATAACTTCCACTCTATTTGGAATTCAATCCCAAAGCGGAAGCGCCATTCTTATCGATGATTTAATGGGCGACCAAGATATTGATTTAGACAAAAATGCCGTCGGATTGTACATTCCAGAAAAAGAATTATTAAAACGTATCGCTTTTGGATGGTTTGTTCGACTTTCACCGGAACAAGTTTTAGAATCAAATACTCTCGTTGGAAAATATTTACTTTACTCGAACTAATTTACAACAAAAATATTAATTTTATTATATACACATTATATATATTATATAATAAAATTAATAACAAATATAAGAAAAGATGGCGTTAAATGCAGCAAACATGAAGACTAGTATTATTACTCTACTTGATGATAATGCAGAATTACGATTATTACTTGACGGTATAAATGATGCAGTCACCAATACACATATTGGCACAAATTTATCTTTAATTCAAAAAATTATGCCAGATATTTTAGCAAGAGGACGAGCTGTAGCAGGAGCAGGTTCATTGTCATATGCGGAAGCGGAACAACAATATAAGGACCCGAAAAACAAAAATAATCCCATTGTAGTTGAAAGATATTTGTCTCCTCAAGACCCCGCATTTGACGATATTAATAGTATAGCAGGACTTACCGCATTTGAAGCTCTTGTATGTAGCTCGGCGGGGGCCAAGGCAGACGGTTTATTAGTAAGGGCTAATCAAATTAAGGATGAATGTATGTCACATTTACAAACATTTATTTATCCTTTAAAATTTTCATATTATACTGCTGTTGGGACTGGGCCGTTTGCAAATACTTTAACTTATGGTCCGGCTACATCATCGGTGTCTACTAATCCCGCCACAAAATACAGTGCAACTCCAACACCTAGTATGGTTAGAACAACTGGTATAAATTATAAAAGTATGTATCAATATCCTCCAAACTGTTTATATCAAAGCCAGTTAAAGATGAAAGATGATTATACTGAGGGAACAACATATGCGTTGGCGTTTGCAATGGGCGGAGCTGGAAGCGACATAAGAGGAAACTGTTTGATTAAAACATTTGTAAAAAATGGCGAAATAGTTCCACAAAAAGAGTTTCCCTTTGACGCTGATAATTTCGGGGTTACCGACTCATTTAGCACGTTCTCCGGCTTATATACAATTTATATAAGAAGAAGTGATAGTATGGTAATATTTATTGATAAAGCAAGCGGTAATCCCCCAAAACGAGCTTTTAAGATTTTACCTCCTAATATAGTGATTAAACTTAGAAACACGGGTAGACGCGCTGCAGACGATTGTAACAATACTATAGGGAATTATATAGGTTCTATGTGTTCTGTCGCTGCCCCTATGAAAGTTGTTACTATACGAGATGATGAAGAAAACAAAGTAGCTGTTGTTGATGCTGTATATCCAGTAAGGATATTAAGTTTACCAGCACAACCCGCCAACTATTTTGTTGGGGACTATGATGTTCGTACAATAAATATAGTTAATCCTCTTACTACAGAAGATTTTGCCACATTACGATTTTTGGCACGAGTTGCATTTTGGAGATACCGGGTTTTAAAACCAGCATCATATGGCGGTTCGAATAGAATGATGATAACGAATGGAAAAAATGGAAGAACTAAAAATAGAAACATGAACAAAAGACAAAGACGTTCAAAATCCAAATCCAAATCGATGTCAATGTTCAAATCAGCCAAACGAACATTTTATAGGACGAATAAACGAAATAAAACTTCAAGACAGTATCATTAATTATTATTAAACAATTAAAAAATTACACATAAAAATTTAAAACTTATTCATTTATATTTTTTTAAAAATAAAAATGAATTAATGAATGAATAAACTTTTGCAAAGATAAAGAAAGAAGGGAGGATTACGAGGGTGTGGAAGCCCCCCCCCCCGTCGTTGCAATGTCGCAAAATCAAAGCGTCGTTATTCTAGGCGAACGTGATGTCTTTTTGTTTTATTGGATAGTTTAACAAGCGAGTAATTAGGACCTTTCCTTGCTTTTCTTGCTTTTCTTGCTTTTCTTGCTTTACTTGTTTTCCTTAGTTTCCTTGCTTTCATTCCGCCTACACTCAGACGTCCCCAAGCAGCGAGTGGATGTCTATAACTAATACCAGTATCATCATTGTAACCAGGGGTGTTCACTATTTTTAATAACCTAGCGCGACTCTCTTCATTAATTGGGTTACCGCCCAATTCTAAACGTTCTAATGTATATGGAAAGAATGAAATTTCCAATGTTTCGATTTGGTTATCTTTTAAGTTTAAGTTTCTTAAATAGGGTGGAAATTTTGCTCCCTTCAAAGAGACGAGCTGGTTATCTTCTAAGTTTAAGACTGTTAAATTGGGTGGAAATTTCACTCCATCCAAAGAGACGAGTTGGTTACCTTGTAAAAATAATGATTCTAATTTGGGTGGAAATTTTGCTCCCTTCAAAGAGACGAGTTGGGTATTTCGTAAGTCTAAAGTTGTTAAATTGGGTGGAAATTTCACTCCATCCAAAGAGTCGAGTGGATTATGTTGTAAAACTAAGAATTTTAAATCGGGTGGACACGAATCCAAAAATGCCTGTAAGAGTTCCGGTGTATTTAGTGGACCATTGATTCGAGGTTGCGTCATTTAGTATGTATTTATACCTATATATATATATATATATACATATATACAATATAATTAATTCAATGCAAATTTAACATGAATAAAACATAGATATACTATATAATATATACAATATATAATTTGTATAATAATTTAATAATAATAATATTGACAGTTTATTCTCTTCTTCTTAGTTGATGCGATTGGATTGAATATCGGAAGAAACAATATAAATTGAATTTTCGGTAAGAATAATGTACTCGGTTTCAATTTTAAAAATTTTTGAAACGGGACTTGTATATTCATCCTCGCTTTTAACAAGCAATTTTTCGCCGTTTTCTTTTACTCCGATAATAACTTTTTTTTCAAGTGAAAGCGTCCAATAATCGAGCATAATGGGACGGTCTTCGACGATGCCTAACTTTGCGGCATGTTGCATGCAGAGCTGTGACGGCATGCGAAAAGATGAACCTGATGAACCCGACGATGAACTGCTAGTTCCTGCTGCTGATGTTGCGCTTGAACCGCCACTGTCGGATGAGGGAGGCGGCTGATTTCTTCCAGAATTTTGACTCATATAATTATTGTTATATAGATAACATTATTATTTTCTTTAAATACTTAAATGCGCAATTTATAAAAATATTAATAAATAATTAAATAATAATAATTAAAATTAATATATTTATGTTTATTTGTTTTAGTAAATATAAAAAAACAAATAATAAATTAAAATATAATATATTTGTATATATTATAATCATATTATAATGCGTAACGGAACAAGAAGTCAAAATGGAAGGTCGGCAACGGCACGAAGGGCGATATTTAGCGCAACCGGTAAAACGGATGGTTTTTATACAAATACTAAAAATGGAGGAGGAATGAAAAAAGGTGGAGCACAGCCATCAGCTACTGGTTTCATGATTCCTTTTGGGCGAAGGCACATGATAGCTGTTCCGGCATTGAATGCAAACTACTTGTTCAACTGGACGCCATACATGAATCCGGGTAAGCGCGCATATGGCGCAAATCTCGGATAAATTGAATAACAATTTGAATACATATTTAGAGAGATAATGATAATTATTACACGCGTTATCATTATCACAGACACATACACATACTATAATCATGCTTATTACCATTGATTACCGAGAGAAAGAGCTATTTGAAATGATTCAGCTCAAGTTAACGGAAAAAGAACCGGAAACAGAAACGGAAGAAGTTAAAGGGAAAAAAAAGGAAAAGGGAATAGAAAAAATAAAACTAAAAGTAGAAAATTTAAAATTGGGCGACATTATTATAAGTCATGATGATGTTGTTTGTGGAAATGAATTGCTTTTATTTGAACGAAAAAGTTTGAATGATTTGGCATCGAGCATAAAAGACGGCAGGTATGCGGAACAGTCATTTCGTTTAGGTGGCTACGAGTCCGTTCCGAATCATAACATTGTTTACATTATTGAAGGCGATTTATCAAAGTGGAAAGAAAATGCGAAATACAATGGCAGGGTAAATAAAAAAACGCTGTTATCGTCAATGTGTTCCATGCTTTACTACAAGGGTTTTTCGGTGATAAGAACGATGAATATGACAGAGACGTGTGAGCTAATATTAAATTGGGCAGATAAGCTTCATAGAGAAAAGGGTACGAAAAAACCATATTATAGTTTTAATGGTAGCAGTGCAAAAATAGAAAAACAAGAATCACAAGAATCGCAAGAATCGCAAGAACAAGAATCACAAGAACTAGAACAAGCTGCTCAACCACAACCCATTCGCGATTCACATTATTGCGATGTGTTCAAGATAAAAAAAGAAAAAAATGGCAATATTACTCCAGGTAACATTGGAGAGATAATGCTTTGCACCATTCCAGGAATAAGTTCAAAAACGGCG
>Ga0315293_10001343_pt1 | contig 23848 bp, 23 predicted proteins | sample YL17G13_20_MG_FD_203071 | JGI IMG/M metagenome (GOLD analysis project Ga0315293, IMG submission 203071) | Sediment microbial communities from Yellowstone Lake, YNP, Wyoming, USA - YL17G13_20 | ecosystem: Environmental > Aquatic > Freshwater > Lake > Sediment | place: USA: Wyoming | collected...
GAATCGATTCCACCGTACAAACCGCTTCTATAAGCCCTGTAAACATTGAAAAATCCTTATAAAATTGATTATTGATTAGTAACTGTTTACTGCTTATAATTGATTTTAGCGTTTGCTATGGTTTTATCAACAATCAATAGTAAATAGAAGATAAACTAAAAGAGGGCTTATGAACACATTTTGGCTAAAAGCAGCGGGCGGGGTTGTGATAGTGGTGGGGTTGATTATGTTGGTGAATGTTTTTAAATCTTCATCATCGAAGCAGAAACCCAAAACGACAGAGGCGGAACCTAATACTTTTTACGATACCATTGCGCAGGACGACAAAAGATTAAGGGCTGAACCGAAAACTTCGGAGCGGTACGAGCCGAATGTGGCTGATTTCAAGGAGCTTTCCGAGGAAGAAAAGGTCGATGCCGAAAAGCTTTTCGAGATGGCGCTGTTCCACAGGAAACAGAGTCGTCTGCCCGGTATGGCCAGTTACAAGCTGATGGTCGATTACTGTCGGCAGATAATCCAAAAATATCCCGACTCAGAGTATGCTTGGAAGTCAAGAAGAATGCTCGGTGACATACCGACAAGGTTCAGGCAGCAATACAATATCACCGAAGAAGAAATCAACCCGCAAAAGAAATAAGTTTGAAAATCAGGAACGGATTCACTGATGAAGAGAAAAAAAACCGAAAACGTACCGTCTGGAAACATTCCTGCAATTTTGATTACCGCTGATTGTCTGCCGCAGGCGTGGGAAAAGGCAGTCCTTGCCGTGTGGGATAACGGCCTTGAAATCAAGACCCAGTACGATAAACCCGGCGACCCGGCAAGCAAGGATGCAACGGTTATGATTACTATCGCCAATCCTTTTGCAGAGCCGAGGATTCACAAAAATTTTCCAGGCGGCCCTGCAGAGCTTGAGGCGTACAGGCAGGAAGTTGTCAGCGGCATTCACGACCACTGGATAGACCCCGCTGCGGGCAAGTGGACTTATACGTATCACGAAAGATTGTTTGCGTATTGCCCTGTGGAGAACATACGAAATGCCGATTCGCCCAAACCATTTAAAAAGGTTGACCAGATTCAGTACATTATTGACTGCCTTTCGGATGTTACGCATACCCGAAGGGCACAGGCCATAACATGGATGCCGACCGCCGACCCCAAAACTGACGACCCGCCGTGCCTGCAGCGTATATGGTGTCGGCTGACCGCCGATGATAAGGGTAAGTTCTGGCTCAATATGAATACGCACTGGCGAAGCAGAGACCTTTATAAGGCGTGGTTTATGAACGTTTATGCCCTCACCGATTTGCAGCGAATAATCGCCGAAAAGATTTCAAAAAAACTTGGCAAATCCGTCGGCATCGGCAGATATGTCGATATCACCGATTCATTGCACATCTACGGCAGCTACTTCAAGGACGCCGAAATCGAAGTCGAAAAGATGCGTAAAACCCCCTTTAACGAGCGCTCATGGGAAAGCACGCACCCTGCCTTTGAGATGATGACTCAGGAGGCAAGAGAGAATCTGGCCAAAGATGTGGACTGGTATGCAAAGGGCAGCACGTAAGGGTCCACCTGCCATTTGTATGGAACTCCAAGGTCATCCAAGGTCTTCCAAAGACATCCAAAGCACTCCAAAGGTACTCCAACGTATGTCCAAAGTACTCCAAAGTATGTCCAAAGACATCCAATTTCAGGCATTGATTTTGTTTTAAGTTCATTCATATAAAAGACTTAAAGAAAAATTTAGCCACAGATTTCACTGATTTTCACAGATTTTTTATTTTTCAAATTTTAAAGAGCGCCCCCTCGACTGATTCGACACTTCGACGAAGCTCACCACAGGCAAGCTCTGGGCAGGCGAGGCGCAGACGAATACCGCACAGACACATTCAGTTGTCAAAGAACGGTCCTACAAAAGGGCAAGCACTAAGCTCGAATTCCGAAACCCTCCGCAGGACACCTTACGGTGGAAACAAATTCGAATTTTTCAAACTTAAATGTCCAAAACAAAACTCCTAACAGACCAAAGTAGCACGGGCGCAGAAAAACTGCGTCTCTCTATAAAGGGGTGAACCTGCGCGTTTGGTACAAAAATTGTGGTTTTTGAATATGCTGTTTTTCGGCTAACTCACTACCAGATATGGACTTAAAAAAATCTTAAAATTTCCGATTTTGTCTTTTGGATACCTGCGCGTTTGGCCGACCCGCCTTCGCTCTTCGAGCTACGGCGTGGCAGGCAAGCTCACCACAAAGGCCCGAAGGCACGAAGATTTTTTTGATTTTTATTGACTTTTATATTGTTTATTGTATATTATAGAGATGCGGTTTTGCCGTTTATGGCATAGCCGCTGAAGAAGATGAGGTCGAGAAAAATTGAGAAGAGGGTATTTCCAAAATCTGTTCACGCAGACCATTTATCAGCACTATTTCCCTGCGCCGTGGGTGGACAACAACATTTTTTTAGGAGAAGAGAGATGAAAAAATCAAGAGTTTTGGCAGTTGTTGTGTGTGTGATGGCTGTAGCTAATTTTGCTTCGGCTGACACATTTGGCACAGGAAGCAATCAGTTCACCATCGACTTCGTAAATATCGGTAATGCCGGTAATGCAGGGGAGCAATCTGCGTTAGAGGATGGTGACACGACCTGCTATGGTGGAGTAAGTTATAATTATCGTATCGGCAAATATGAAGTAACTAATGCCCAGTGGAACGCTTTTACAGCCACTGCTGGTGCTCCCACGGGCAATGAAGGTGGGTATAGCCAAAGTGCATATTTCACTGGGGTTCAGCAGCCGACCAATGAAATAAGCTGGCGAGAGGCGGCACAGTTTTGTAACTACCTAACCAGCGGCGACAAAAGTAAAGGCGTTTATCAGTTCAGCGGCGATAATACAAATCCCGGTGATTTTTTGGGAATAAATCGCAACGCGGCTATTTCTTCTTATGGTATAGCTTATGTCTTACCGACGGAAGATGAATGGTACAAGGCAGCTTATTTCAAGCCCGATGCCAGTGGCTATTCCCTCTATGCCAATGGCACAAATACCGCTCCATCACATACCGATGCCTGCTATGGACAGTTTCCAGATTATACAGGTCCCTGGGATGTTGGCTCAGGCACCCAAGAACAGAATGGTACATTTGACATGATGGGTAATGTCGATGAATGGAACGAAACGCTGTTCGATAGTTCTCATCGCGTCATACGTGGCGGCTCGTTTATCTACCGCGAGCGGGTTCTCTCATCATCTGCCCACAGCGGCTATTACGAGTACGGTGAGAGTTACGGTGTCGGGTTCCGTATCGCCTCTGTTCCCGAACCCGCCTCCGCATTTATGCTTGTGATGGGTGCAGTGTCTATTGTGACAAAACGCAAATGGAGGTGAGCGGAAAACAAATCGGTGCTATGGCGGGCAAGCCCGCAACGCTCTTACTGCTCGGCCTCGGTGCGGTGATGTTAAGAAAAAGATGCTGACTTCATAAGAAAATAAAAAAGCAAAAAAAGATAAAAATGGCAAGGGGTGTTTTAATTGATTATTGATTATGGATTATTGATGATTGACGTTGAGGAAGACGGTCTGAAAGAAGTTCAAAATTAAAAGTGCAAAGTTCAAAATTGCGGAAGAAAGAGTGTTTTACTAACCCGCCGAAATAAATTCGGGGGCTAACCGATGAAGAATTGAAGATTGTTTTATGGACACCGAGGCAGGCCTCGGTGCTAAACAGGTCACTTGCAGCAAAAAATTCACCTACAAACAGTGCCGCTAAAATTTACGATTGTTATTTTGCAGGAATTTTGCGCACTAATTCGGTAAACTGTTCTCCCCGCTGCTCATAATTCGTAAACATATCGTAGCTTGCACAGGCAGTACTTAACAAAACGACATCGCCCGGCTCTGCGAGATGATTAGCCAACTCAACGGCTTTTGCCAGCGAATCCGCAAATTCAATTTTGAATTCCGGCTGAGCCGCTTTGATAGCATCTGCAATTTTCGGTGCGGTTTGGCCTATAAGGATTGCCGCCTTTGCCTTTTGTGTAATTTTTTTGCCGAACTCATCAAATGGCAGATGCTTATCAGAGCCGCCTGCGATTATAATTTCCGGCTGTTCAAAAGACTCCAGTGCAACGATTGAGCTTGCCGGCGTTGTTGCCTTTGAGTCGTTGTACCATCTGACGCCGTTTATTTGGGCAACAAATTCCAGCCGGTGCGGCAGTGCCTTAAATTTTGGCAGGCACGCCTTGATTTGCGCATCCTTAACGCCGAACTGCTTTGCAATGGCAATCGCCGCAGCGAGGTTTGAAAGATTTGCCCTGCCGGGCAAGGTAAACTGCTTCCTGATTTCTTTGCTGACATCATCGGGCGAAAATTTTATGCAGATTCTGCCGCTATCGTTCTTGTATTTTTCAAACCACTCCATACTGACCTTATCCTCGGCATTAAAGATGGAAATAGCCCGGCCGTGAGCGTCCGGCTTTTGAAATTTGAAGATATTCTCTTTCGCCGCACAGTAGTTTTCATAAGTGCCGTGGCGGTCAAGGTGGTTTGGTGTAAGGTTCGTCAGCAGTGCCGCCTTCGGCGATTTTTGGATTTGCGAGAACTGCTCAATCTGAAAACTCGACAATTCGAGCACAACCAAATCATCGGGGCCAATTTTGTCTATATTCGCCAATAACGGCTCGTTGCCGATATTGCCGCTAAGCCACACCCGCCTGTCACGTCGGCTTCGAAGCAGGTGAGCAGTCAATGCGGTTGTCGTACTTTTGCCGTTGGAGCCGGTTATGCCGATTATCGGCGCAGGACACAGTTCAAGAAATATATTGATTTGCGATGTGACGAACCTGTTTGCCTGGCGTGCGATTTTCAGGAATTTGTTATCTGGCGGCACCGCGGGGTTTGCTATGACAATATCGGCCTTTTCAAAATCAGCAGGCTCGTGTGAGCCAAGATGAAATTCGATATCTTTGAAGTCTTTAAGCTGGTCAATCGAATCAGCCAGCTTATCCGCAGCCGCCAAATCAGTTACTGTTACTTTGGCGCCGGCACTGCAGGCGAATTTAGCGACATCGACTCCGCCGCCGAATCGCCCAAGTCCCATCACTAAAACCTTCCTGCCGGCAAAAAAACCCTTATCCATGTTTTCGTCGCTCGCCCGCTATCCAAATTACTGCATTGCATTTGCCAAATCGACTTTAGCGTCGATGACGGCCTGCTCGATGCATTTTTTCCAATCGCTGCCGAACTGCTCTTTGTATTTCGGTATTTCATAAGCGTAGATTATCGAACGCGATGCGTTAATCAGTGCACCTGTCCCGTCCGATTTGCAGAACCTTACGCAGTCAGCGGCGGTTGCGCCCTGCGAGCCGTAGCCCGGCACTAAGAACAATATGTTGTCATATTTTTTCCTAAGGGCGGCAGTGGCTTTGGGAGAAGTTCCGCCGACTATCATCCCGACATTGCTGTATCCGCTTTTGCCGATTCGCTGGGGCTTATTGGCGATTTCGCCCACGACCTCGGCCAGCTTTTCGTACATCGTCTGGCCTGTAGAATCCGCAAAATCCTGAATCGCTGCTGCGCCTGCGTTGCTGGAGCGAACCCAGACAAAAATGCCTTTGCCCTGGCTGTCGGCGACGTTTGCAAACGGCTCAATTCCTTCGACACCCGCAAAACCGTTGATGGTAATGGCGTCCGGCACAAGTACATCCTCCAGGCCGACCAGCTCCGAATTTTCCAGATGAGCCGAGGCGTAAAGTTCCGCCGTATGACCTATGTCACCGCGTTTTACATCCCCGATTACCTCAAGACCCAGCTCGTCGGCCTCGGAAATCAGCGAATAATAGGTTTCAATGCCTTCCCAGAGATACTTTTCAAGATATGCAATGTTTATCTTCACAGCCGGCACCATCGGTGCAACGATTCGCATGGTTTGTGTGCAAAAATCGAAAATTGCATCAACTGCGGCGGCTGCATCAAACTCGTCATTCATATCGCGATGTGTCCTTATGGCATCAGGCAGCCTGCTGTAAACAGGGTCAAGCCCGACTACCAGAGGAGTCTTTTTACTTTTTACGGCATCACAAAGCCGGTCAGCAAAATGATTTGGCATCAGTTAACTTTCCTTTCAAATCGACAATCAATAATCAGTTGAGTAATTTTAAAAAGACACTATAATCACATAGGCCCTTTTAGGCAAGACAGAAATTGAATAGTTGGTGCAGATTTGAAAAATAACAAAAAGAAAAGATTCAAGAAAAGGTACTGGCTATTGATTGATTTGGCGATTGCAGCCGTAATCATTTTTCTGTTATTGTACAAACCAGGCAGATACGTACCGCACGGCCCCTCTGCCGGCAAACAGGTCAGCCAATATTTAACCAATGAACTGCTGCCGCAGCTTTATAACGGTGCGCAGCGAGGCGAGCCGTTCGATTTGGTGATGTCAGAGGATGGAATAAACGATGTTATAGCACGTTCGAAATGGCCGAAAGAATCAGAGGGTGCAAAAATTTTGGCGCCGCAGGTGTTTTTTGTGCCCGATGGTGCGGTAATAATGGGCTCGGTGGTAATGAAAGGCCTTGAGTTTATCGTTACTGTAGAGTTGAGGCCGGTTTTTGACGCAAATGGACTTTTGAATCTGCACATAGCACAGATTAAAGTCGGGGCGATGAATTTAACGCCGATTGCACGAATTACAGCACGAAAGATGTATACACAACAGCTTGCCGAATCAGAGGTTGACACAGAAAACATTCTCGCAAAAATAGCGGGCTCTCTGTTGAACGGCGAGCCATTTGAGCCGGTTTTTGAGGTCGAGAAAAAGAAAGTGCGGATTGAAAAAATAAATATTACACAAGGGAAACTGACGGCCCGGTTAATTCCTTTGCCGCACGGAAGTTAGGAAAAGCGTATAGGGGATAGGCTCTTATTCTATTTACCAAAGTTCAAGACAGCGGCAGTTTAATTTTCCAATCTTATCGGCAAAATAACATTTGTTATTCCATCCCATTGTAAACGCCGTTGAATAGCAAAAGCAGCTTCGTTATGCAGCAGCCTGTGATAAAATTTCTCAAGCTTAAACGAAAGCTGTCCTGAAAAGACGGTGGATTTTGGAAATTCCCTTGAGACATCAACAGCCAGGTTAGCGGCTGTCTCGACCAGGTCGGCGCCAACATCCATCCTGTATTCGGCGGGAAATCCGAGTTTGCGAGCAAGTTCAACATACTTTTCCAAAGATTCTTTCACAGATTTTTTTAAATCGTCCAGACCTTCTTTTCCCTTAAATGCGCCCTGGTCTATAACAGCCACAGAAACAAATACGAAGTTTTTATACACACCCGGAAACGAGCGGATAATAGAAAACAAGGTATGGACGCCAAAGCCGTTAAAACTGCTGACAAGGAGTACAGCGGTCATGTTTCCTTTATCTATTGCAGAGGTATTAACAGGTCCGGATGGCGGCATTTTTGCAAGGATTTTATCCAGCTGCATCAACTGAGTTTTTACTTTCGAATAATGGCTGTTGATTATGTAACACAAAGCTATTAGAAGCAGCGTAATGACAAGAGTAATCCAGCCGCCCTGGCCGAATTTTTCAAATATGGTTATCAGAAGAATGGTCAGACAAAAGACGAGCCCTATCAGGTGGACGCAGAGATGCCGCTTCCATTTCGGCTGAGTCGTTCGTTTTTTTATAAAAAACCGCGACATTCCAAACTGAGACAATGAGAATGTAATAAAAACGTTTATAGAGTACATAACCACAAGAGTCGAAATCGAGCCGTGTGCATAGAGCAAGACTGCAATTGCAGCTATTGCGATCATTAGAATCCCATTACGCATCGTCAGGCGTTCTGAGAATGAGGCAAATCGATGAGGCAGCCAGGAATCAACTGCCATATTTGCCATAACACGCGGAGCATCAATAAAGCCTGCCTGTGCAGCGACCAGCAGCAGTGCTCCTTCGGATAAAATAGTTATAAGAGCTATGAAGGAGCCGCCGTACCAGTTACCAAACAAACTATCCGCAAGGATGGAGTTAAAAGTTTTTCCTGGAATTGGTGAAAGTGCGAAAAGCAAATAACATAAAAGAAGTCCTGCAGCGGTAATGGAAAGAGATGCGGCCATATAGAACATGGTACGTTTACCGGTTTGGACTTTCGGGTCTCTCATAATCTGCAATCCGTTTGAAACGGCTTCTATGCCAGTATATGTACCGCCGCCAAGAGAATAAGCCCGCAGAAAAATAAGAAGAATGCCCATTACGCCGATGCTGGAAAGGTCGTTATTAAAATTATTGTGGAAACCGCTGACGATGGGCTTTATCTGTCCAATGTGGCTGAATATGCCGTAACCAAGCATAAGGACATGGGTGATTACAAAAGCAATAAAGATAGGCGCTAAAATAACTATTGATTCCTTAACTCCCCTGATGTTCAGGAGCATCAGCAAAATAATTAATAAGGCGGCCGCCAAAACCTTGAATTTATGAACTTCTATCGGCAGGTAGCTAAACATCGCATCGACAGATGAAGTAATAGAAACGGTGATGGTTAATATATAATCGACAATCAGCGCACAGCCTGATACAACACCTGCTTTTTGACCGAGTATGTGAGTGGCGACTATGTAACCGCCGCCGCCGTGCGGAAAATGTTCGATGATATTTGAGTAGGCATAAGAAATAACCGAGACGGTCAGGGCTGTTGCCAGTGCCAGAAATAGAGCCAAATATGTATGACTTCCCAAAGTTCTAAAAGCCTCTTCCGGGCCATAAGCAGATGAGGAAAGACCGTCCGCTCCTAATCCTATCCATGCAAGCAAAGGTATAAGCGCTAATTTGTGAAAAATATGCGGGTCCCGGATGTCTCGCGGGGGACCGAAAATTTTTCTGGCAATTTTTTCAGTAAAAGACAAATTATTGTTCGAATGTAACATCAACTTATCTCCTATCCGGAAAGCAGCGAGGAAATAAAAAAAACTGCCGGCATTCCAGCAGTTTATTTTCTCTGTGCAATGCTCTCCCAAATGCCTACGAGGTTAGCTGAAGGGCTCAAGCTTGGAAGTGCCTTATCCCATACGGGAATCCGCCCCTGAAAATTGGTTCCCCCGTATCCATGAAGTTCATGGATTTCGGCGACATTATTTAATTGTCATATTGATTAAACCAGTAATCTCCTTTAGACTTTTAGTTAATATTAAGGTTATAATAAGCAATTCGAGAGGAAAAGCAAGTTTATTTTGCTAAAGGTTCGACTCCCTTGAAATTTGGACTACAAGAAGCGTAACTGAGGATGTGCATTTATAGAAGGTCCTGTAAAAATGGGGATTGGGGGGGAAGGGGTTTTTTCTTTTTTTTGCATATTCCCTATGTTACACTGCTGCTAAAATATTTAGCGATGTGCCAAATGCACTGAAGCAGTTTCGATAGGAAAAACGATATAAAAGGATTGGTGAGCTCGTTTTAAATTGGGTAAAGTCGGAAAAACAGGATATGAAAACGGTTTGCATGGAAGCTATAAAAAACGTCAATAACGGTAAAAGAAACGGCCTGGCGGGAGTCAGATTCCACTTCATCGGCGCAGGCGGCATCGGGATGAGCGGTCTGGCAAGGATTTTACTTAAAAATGAGGCCATAGTTGCCGGCTCAGACCAGGCGGAAGGGCCTGTTGTTATTGGTCTTCGTGAAAAAGGGGCAGACATAAAAATCGGCCACAAGGAACACAACCTCGATGAAAATACCGATGTGGTGGTTATATCGGCGGCGGTGAGGGAAGATAACCCCGAACTGGTGCTTGCGAGAAAAAGAGGGTGCAAGGTTTATAAATATGCCCAGATGCTCGGCGAATTGATGGATTACTATCAGGGCGTAGCCATAAGCGGTACACATGGCAAAAGCACAACGACCGGCTGGTTAGTCTATCTGCTCAAAGAGGCAGGGGTTGACCCGAATTTCATCGTCGGCGCCGATATCGCTCAATTGGCCGCCTCTTCAGGGGTGGGGAATGGAAAATATTTTGTCGCTGAGGCCTGTGAATACGACAGAAGCTTTTTGAACCTGAAGCCGAAAATCGGGTGCATACTCAATATCGAGGCCGACCATTTGGATTACTATAAGGATGAGCAGGAAATCGTCGAGGCTTTTGAGCAATTTGCCGGCGGCATAAAGCCGGGCGGTATTCTTATTGCCAACGGCGTCGATTCAAATGTCGCAAAGGTGATAGGCAAGCAGGCGGGATTGAAGATTGAGACGTTCGGACTCGATAAGGGATGCAGTTTTTACGCTCAGAATCTTAGTGATAAGGACGGCCTGTATTGCTTCGATGTATATCATAATGGTCTATTGCTCGGTTCAACCGGCATAAGCGTTCCGGGCAAGCATAACGTATTAAACGCTCTTGCTGTTATTGCTATGGCGGTTAATATAGGACTTGAGCCAAAGCAGATACTTGAGCTATTGCCGAATTTTACCGGAATGGACCGGCGGATAATGCTTAAGGCGAAAATTGACGGAATTACGGTGCTTGATGACTACGCACATCATCCGACTGAAATCCGGGCGTCGTTATCGGCGATGCGGCAGAGATACCGGCACAAACGGATTTTGTGTATTTTTCAGCCTCACCAGTACAGCAGAACAAGATTTTTGCTTGATGATTTTGCAAAAAGTTTTAAGCTTGCCGATTTAACGATTGTGCCGGAAATTTATTTTGTCAGGGACAGTGTCGAAGCGAAAGAAGAAATCAATTCCCAAAAGCTTGTCGAACGAATCCGCCGCGAAGGGTCGGAAGCGGTATTTATTGACGGCTTTGATAATATTTGCGATTATTTAAAGAAAAATGTCGTTGACGGCGACCTTGTGGTTACCATGGGTGCCGGCGATATCTGGAAGGTTGCAGATGAATATATTCAGTGGTTTGGAAAAAATCGTTGAAACCAAGTATCCGCTCGCAAAATCCACCTGGTATGGTCTTGGCGGCTGTGCTGATTATTTTATCCGTCCGCAGAGTTTGGAACAGCTCAGCGAAGCGGCGAAAAGATGCAATGAAAACGGCGTTGCGATTCGCGTGATGGGCTTCGGCTCAAACCTCCTGGTCGGTGATAACGGAGTGCGTGGAGCGGTAATAAAGCTCGACTCGGAAAGTTTCAGCCAAGTTCAGTTTGAGGGCGAACTGCTCACCGCAGGCGCCGGAGCGGACTTAAGCAAACTTGTTTTAACCTGTGTTCAAAAAGGACTTTCCGGCATCGAGGCGCTGACCGGCATACCCGGCTCAATCGGCGGGGCGGTAAGAATGAACGCGGGCGGCAACTTCGGCGATTTGGGCTCGTCGGTAGAAAAAGTTACACTGATGGATAGTAACGGCAGCATTTTCGAAAAAAGCAAACCGGAACTTGTCTTTGATTACCGAAGCATGAACATCACCGCAAAATTTATCCTCGGCGCTCAATTGAAACTGAACGCCGCCGACCCCAAGTTGATACTGCGAATGGTAAAGGAAATCTGGATTTACAAGAAAAATACTCAGCCGCTAAATACCAAAAATGCCGGCTGCATCTTTAAAAACCCGAGAGGCGTTTTTGCAGGCGCTCTTATAGACAGGGCAGGGCTGAAGGGTTTCAGAATCGGCGGCGCCGTAATCAGCGAAAAGCACGCAAACTTTATCATAGCAGAAAAGGGGTGCAAAAGCAGCGATGTCATGGGCGTCATAGAGACAGCAAAACAAAAGGTTAAAGAACAATTCGACGTCGATTTGGAACTTGAGATTGAAATCTGGAACTGAGAGAATGATTATTGATTATTGATTATTGATTATTGATAATTGATTATTGATAATTGATTATTGATAATTGATTATTGCAGAGGAATTTGAGGATTGTTTTTAATCATTGATTATTTAAGGATACACCGGTCATAATTTCAAACGGTAATAAATTAAAAATGGGAAATAATAAATTAAAAGCGGCTGTTCTTATGGGCGGCATCGGTGAGGAACGAAAAATTAGTCTCCAGAGCGGCAAATGTGTCGCCGATGCATTGCAAGAGGCCGGCCTGGATGTAACCGCTGCCGACATCACGCCGGACAATATGGAAATTCTCGATGACGGGAACATAGACGTATTTTTTCTGGCGCTGCACGGTGAGTTCGGCGAAGACGGCTTGCTTCAGCAGATACTCGAAGATAAATCTCTTGTCTATACCGGCAGCGGACCAAAGGCAAGCAGACTGGCATTTGACAAGATGGCCAGCAAAAAGGTATTTGTCAAAGCAGGCGTTCTTACCCCGCCTGTGGTTGAGTTCGATGCTCATAGCGACATCAGGAAAATTGAAAAGCGGATGCAGAGTTTCGGCGGTAAATACGTCGTAAAACCCATAAGGCAGGGCAGCAGCGTCGGTGTCAGCATCGTCGGCGAAATAGATTCTGCGATTAAATCGGCTAAAAAATGTCTCGATGAATTCGGGGACTGCATGATAGAAAAATTTATCACCGGCAGAGAATTGACGGTGGGCATTCTTTGCGGCAGGACACTACCGATAATTGAAATTCGCGCAAAGACCGGTTTCTACGATTATCAGGCAAAATACATCGATGATAATACAGAGTATCTTTTTGATACGATTAAAGACCCCGCTGTTGAAGACAGGATTGCCTCGGCTGCGATGGATTGTTTTAACGCTCTTGGCTGCCGGCACTTTGCAAGGGTCGATTTTATCTTAACCGACGACGGAAATGCCCACGCACTTGAGGTAAATACGATTCCCGGTTTTACATCGCATTCGCTTTTGCCCAAGGCGGCGGCAAAAATCGGGCTTTCTATGAGTGATTTGTGTGTAAAAATCATAAGAGCAACCATGGAAGATAGAAAAGTAGCAGCATCCAACATATAAAGATAATTATCGATTGCCGATTGAAAAGCGGAAATCGAAAATCGGAAATACTAATGGCGTTCAGAAGAAAAAAAACAAGTAAAAGCGAAAAGGACTCATTTAAGCTCGGTTCGTCAAAAGACAGAAAAAAACGGCGGGTAAGCCGATACCGTCAAAGTCTGTTGTTCATAGCGATAGTAGTTGGAATAGTTTGTGTCTTTGCCGGTGCAGGGGTCTTTTTTGTATTTCTCGACCAGCGTGTCCCCAGGCCCCAGGGGAGCGGCTTCATAAAGCTGGTCAATCCTCCTGAATGGATTAACGAGGCGCTGAAAGAAAAGATTTACAAGGCCGCACGGGCAGGCGGCGAGAACCTGAAGCTCGACGAAAATGCCGCACAAAAAGTCCAGCAGAATATCGCAAAGGTTTCCTGGGTCGACAAGGTAAAAGTCCAGACCACCGGCGACAGTTTTATTGTCGATGCAAAATGGCGTAAACCCGTTGGTCTGCTTAAAGTTGGTCAGGGCAAATTTTATGTCGATAGTGAATCGGTTGTTCTCGATTTTGTGCCGATGTCGAATCTGCCCATTATAGAGATAAAAGGTTTGCCTGCCCCCGCAAAACCGCCGACCCCTGGCCAGGTCTGGCAGCGAGATGATATTTCGGCAGCGGTGGCGATATTAACCCTCTTCGACAAGAGGGACAAGCTCGATGTGCCCAGTAAACCGCTGCTTAATCAGATTGACAGCATCGACATAACCAACTTCGACGGCAGACAGAACAATCGTTTGCCGCACATTGTCCTGTATGCCAAGGACGGCACAGGAATTATCTGGGGTGCAGCGATAGACACCTGGCAGCGATACTTAGAGGCACGCGATGAGGACAAGCTTGCCAAACTCTACAGCTATTACAAGGAAACCGGCTCGCTTCTTAACCGTGTTAAATACATCGACCTTCGCCAGCCCGACAAGACAGTCTTTCAGCCGGTCGATAAAAATTAATCTTTAACGCCATTCAGCGCCGTTGGCAAATCGGTATATCGGTATGGGATTTCCATGTCCGTACAAATCGACTTGAGTTCTGTCAGGATTGACTCGCTTATCCTGCTTTGAATATCCGGGCTGCCTTTGCAGCTAAATATCCTGCAGGACGCAAAGCGGTATTTGTAAATCTCGCATCTGCCCTGTGTGTTATAGGGACACCTGCCGTTGGTCATCGGCTTTATACTTTCCTCTCCGAGGTTGGCGGCCAGATACATTATTTCCGGTGTTGTAACAAATAACCTGTGGTCGTATTTATTGAAGTCGCAGCATTTGCCGCAGACATCGCATGTCCCTGTAATTGGTCCGTGCTTTCGGCTCTGCAAATCGAGCCAGTTATAAATTTCGGCCACCCTTTCAGCGACCTGACGATTCATATCGCCGTCTTTCCACCACTTTTTTTGCTTTCGGATTTTTTCAATTTCCTGAAAATTGCGTACTCTGTCTCTGTTGACACCTGCGCATTTCATGCTGGTCTTTTCCCATGCAGCGGGTGTCGATAAATTTTCCGGCCAGAACGGCCATGTCCTGCATTGGTTTGGCCTGACAGGGTAGATTGAGCATTTCTTTTGGCCGTTTACATTCTCCAGAAATATACAATCTTTGCTGGCGGCATCCTCGATTATCGATGTTCTCAGCCCGACTCGCCTTAGAAATTTATGTCGCAACTGACCGGTCGGCATCTTGAGAAAATCCGCTATGAATTTAATCTCCGGCCTTGTAACCCAGATATAGCCTTCTCCCGGCCCCGAGCAGCATCTGCCGCACCGGTTGCATTCAAAATTCAAGCCGTTAATATACCATTTTTTGCCCATTTTTTTACTTTACTAACTTTGATTATATAAAAACAGGTCAGGAATTTCAAATAGTGTTTTGTTTTGACCGCATGCGGAGGTTCGGCTTTTTTGCTTTACAATTGCAGCCGGTACTGTTAGAATTCAATGATGGAGCGAACGAAAGGGTAATGGGTTCGTAAACGAGTAAATGGCAGGCAAAATAAAAATTAATACCGAACGGTGCAAAGGATGCGGGCTTTGCATAACAGTGTGTCCCCAAAACGGCATCGTCCTGTCAAAACACCCCAATAAACACGGTTACTTCCCGGCCCAGGCAAATAATCACGATTGTAACGGTTGTGCCGCCTGTGCCATTATCTGCCCTGATGTGGTAATTGAGGTCAGCAGAGATGTCAATATCATTGCGGTAAAACCGGCAAGCAATAAAGAAAATAAAAAATCAAATATTTTCAAGAGTTTAAGCAGGGAAAAGGTGTGAGTGAACGGATTCTAATGTGCGGCAATGAGGCGCTTTCCGAAGCGGCCATCATTGCCGGCCTTGACGCATATTTCGGCTATCCGATTACGCCGCAAAACGAAATCACTGCCTACATGTCCAGAAGGATGCCCGAAGAGGGCAAGGTCTTTGTGCAGAGCGAAAGCGAACTTGCGGCCATAAATATGGTATTCGGCGCCTCAGCTACAGGCAAGCGCTCAATGACAACCTCATCGAGTCCCGGCATCAGTCTGATGCAGGAAGGAATGAGCTATCTGGCCGGGGCGGAGCTACCTGCGGTAGTTGTCAACGTGATGCGCGGCGGGCCAGGACTTGGCAATATCTCACCATCGCAGGGTGATTATTTTCAGGCAACCCGCGGAGGCGGGCACGGCGATTACAAAACTATTGTCCTTGCACCGGTCAGCGTGCAGGAACTGGCTGACTCTATGCCGCTTGCCTTTGACCTGGCGGATATTTATAGAATGACCGTTTTGATTCTTGCCGACGGCATAATCGGGCAGATGATGGAGCCGGTGGTACTCGATAAAAAACCAAAACCTCCGCTGCCTGCAAAGGACTGGGCGTTGACCGGCGCCAAACAAAGGTCGCAGAATATCGTCAGGTCGCTGTGGCTTAAAGAAGGGGCACTTGAGCAGCTTAATTATAAACTGCAGGAAAAGTACCGGCAGGTGCAGAAAAACGAAACACGCTGCGAACAATACATGGTTGATGACGCCGACATCGTGATAGTTGCCTACGGCATCGTAGCGAGAATAGCAATTTCAGCGGTAAACAAGGCAAGGCAGGAAGGAATCAAGGCGGGCTTGATTCGCCCCATCACATTATGGCCTTTCCCGACGGAGCAGATAAGTAAAGCTGCTGAGGAACTGCGGATTTTCTTAGTGATGGAAATGAGTTGCGGCCAGATGGTCGATGACGTTAAACTTGCCATAGCGGGAAAAGCGCCGGTGGTATTTCACGGACGCCCAGGTGGCGGCGTGCCGAGCGTCGATGAAATTCTCGAAAAAATCAGACAATTAACAGTGAGAAATAGCGTATAGCGTTTATGAAAACTGTATTCAAAAGAACACCGAGTCTGAAGGATACCCAGACACATTACTGTCCCGGCTGCGGACATGGCATCGCCCATCGTCTGCTGGCTGAGGCAATAGACGAACTGGGCATTCATGACCGCACCATCGGTATAGCCCCTGTGGGATGTGCGGTGCTTGCGTATGATTACCTCGATGTGGATATGATTGAAGTTGCACACGGCAGGGCACCGGCTGTGGCGACAGGTATGAAAAGAACCAACCCCGATAAAATAATATTTTCCTATCAGGGCGACGGCGACCTTGCGGCAATCGGAACGGCGGAGATTATCCACGCCGCTCACAGGGCAGAACAGATAACGGTTATATTTATCAATAATGCTGTGTTCGGAATGACCGGCGGCCAGATGGCGCCGACGACCATACTCGGCCAGGTAACAACCACCACGCCGCAGGGCAGGCAATCCAACGGTCAGGGTTTTCCCCTGCAAATATCGGAACTTTTGGCAATCCTGCCGGGCGCAATTTATGTCGAACGGTGTTCTCTTCACAACCCGGCTCAGATTAGCAATACTAAAAAGGCCATCAAACATGCCTTTGAGCTGCAGCTTAACGGGGCAAAGGGCTTGTCGCTTGTGGAAGTGCTTTCGCCCTGCCCGGTTTACTGGCACATGTCCCCTGCCAAGTCGATGGAATGGATTGAAAAGGAAATGACCAAAGTTTTCCCGCTGGGGAAATTGAAGGATATAACTTAGTGCTGCATATGCGAGATGCAAATAACAATCTTTATGAGGAAATTTTAATTGCCGGCTTTGGCGGGCAGGGGATTCTTCTGGCGGGCAGGCTATTGGCGCAGGCCGCGATGAAGACAGGCCATGAGGTAACATGTATGCCTTCTTATGGAGCAGAAGTTCGAGGCGGCACAGCCAATTGTATGTTAGTCATATCAAATCAGCCCGTCGCTTCGCCTTTAGTCGGCAGTCCCAATTCACTGATTGCGATGAACAAGGCCTCGCTGGACAAATTTGCCCCGTGCATCAAGGCGGCGGGATTGTTGATTATGAACAGTTCTTTAATCGACGAAATGCCGAAGCTTGATAAGAGCATCGAGATTTTAGCCGTTCCCGCCGATGAAATTGCAGTTGAACTCGGCAATCAGAAAGTGGCCAATATGGTTGTTCTCGGTGCATATCTGCAAAGACGAGGGATTATCAGCCCCGATGCGGCAGCGGTGTGCTTGGAGGATGTGATTGCAAGGCATCACCATCGGACTGTGCCGATTAACACCCAGGCCATTCACAAAGGCGCTGAGTTTGCCCGGAAAAACAGCAGTTGAAAACCATAACTTAAACCCTGTACTATAGCCATATATGAGCAGCGAACTTATAGCAGCGGACATTCTAAATCGGGTTTACGCCAGACGAAAAAGGCCTTTTGTCCTGCGGATGATACCGATGATAGATATGATATTCCTGCTGCTGATATTTTTTTTGGTGGCGGGGAAATGGCGGCCTGCGGAAAATTTTTTGCCGGTTCAGTTACCTGCGGCACAGGGTCAGGGGCTTAATTTAGCCAGGCCCGAACCATTGTTGATTCAGATTTCGCCGACCGATGCCGGCTGCCGAATTTTAATAGGCCGGTCCGAAACAGTCGAGATTGAAAATCAGACGACGGAGGCCGACCTGGCAGTTATGCTCGAAAAACTCAAGGCCTGTATGCTCACCCAGAAAAGAGTTGCAACCGACCCGGTGGAGATAATTTGCCAGCCGAAAGTGAAATGGGAATACCTTGCAAAAATATATAATACGTTCTATGGTGCAGGCCTGACCGATATCACCTTCGCAATGACCGAACAACCAAAAGAGAAATAAAAAATTAAAAATAAAAATGCAAAAATTATTTCTTGCCTTCATTTTTTCATTTTTAATTCCGTTGATGGCTGCCGGCGATACTCTGCCGGCCGCTGAGGATATAAACAACCTTGCCAAAACCGCAAAGGAAACCGTTGATACATTTATGCGGGGCAGTTTCGCCTGGCGAATGGAATATGAGTACAGCGGCAAATTTATAAATAAGGATAGCGAGGAGAAGCTCCGGGGGCTTGCCCAAAAAGCCGGCGATAAACTGCAGGGGATTATTGACAGCCAGCAGCAGCTTAAAAGTAGAATTGAGGATTATACAGGCGATGACTGGGAGGAAAGGTACGGCTCGACCGGCCTTTGGCGAACGCTGTCTGGCAGTTTTTACGCCGCTATTTTAAACAAAAGCCGAATAGGTTTTTATCTGGCTCTTGCGACAGACCAGCCGCAGCAGAACGAAATGTTAAACGGGGTACTTTCGCAAATAGAATTACTGAATACGGGTGAGGCAAAATTTCTTTCCGCTGATGCGCAGATTCTAAAGGGGCAAATTTTTGCGGTATTTTCGCAGGGCGAGCCGGTCTATAAGCAGCTGGCGATAGACCTGTTCGATTCGCCGGCAATTCGCTCTTACCTGTTGCCCGATAAGGCTTTAAGGATAATGCTCGAAAGAGCAAAACTGGGTATTGAGCCGGACAGAGGCCAATTGGAAAAACTTGTTCAGGATTCCAACCAGGCCGGTTTTGCGGATGATTTCGAATTTGTTCTGCCCATGGCTTTTTTGCGGCACCGCTATGACCCATGTACATTTGAAAGGCTGGTACAAACAAAACCGCAGACAAAAGATTTTCTTAGCTCCTTAGTATTGTTGGACTTAGCACGCCGAGCAGAGCAGGGACAATTGACGCAGCAAGCCATGCAGCAAATTTCTGTTTTTGATGCGGAAATTGCGGTTGAGAGTGCGTGGAAAAACCAAACGCAGGATTACGGAAAACTAATGGAATGTCTGCTGAGCGAAAAGAAATTTAAGACGGCGTTAATCCTTTATGTTGCAGGAGTTAAGGCAGGGCGGTCAGAGCCCCAAAAGGCGGTTAAGCTATTGATAGAGGCGAGTAATTGTCAGCAAGTTGAGAAAAACAGCGCACTTGGCGTCGGGGCGGAAAGAATTGCAAGTCATGCTGCGATAATGAGTTATGATTTATTTGCAGCGGACGCAAATAACTGCGCACTTGCGACGGCGGCGTTTGAAAATTACTTCAAAAAGCCTGATTGTAACGATGAAACGGTGGAATATCTGTATAGCCAGGTCTTAAATGGGTGCGGAAACGGGGAAAAAAGTGACACGATTTTACAAAAAATAGGACAAAACCTCACGGGAATTTACAAAAATAGAGCGAAATTTGACGCAATTTTACATGGAATTAATCAAAAAAAGCACCTCAATCAAAGGCCAGGGGAAGAACAATTCGAAAAGCTGAAGGAGGTAATTTCCGGCTGTGATAGTAACAGGCCAATCGACGGCGAGGTGCGGAAAGAGGCGATAAATTTATATTGCCAGTTACTTCTCGAATCGAAAGACGCGGGTTCAACGGAAAAAGTTTTAGAGACCATCAGTGATGCTGAGAACAGGCGCGACCCGAATCTGAAAATTTTAAGAGCAAAGGCGCTTGGACAATTGGGCAGAGTGGATGAGGCAACGGATTGTCTGCTGTCGGCATTTGACAGTTGTCAATGCCAAATTAGTGAAGGGGCGATGGATGTGCTTGCGGAGATTGCCGAAAGAATCGACCAGCTTGAGGCGAACAATCCTGATTTTGCGGCGGCGCTGCGGAATTATAAAAAATTGGCGCAAATTTGCCTTGATTGTTCCGGGGGACAGCAGCGTTATCTTGCGGAGCTGCGGATGGCGGAATTTTCTATTTTTGAGGCGGCAAAGGATAGTGAGAAATTATCGGCGGTGGAAAATATGCTCGACGGTTTGGCGAAAAAAGAAGCCGGCGATAATGCGGATTTGATTCGGTGCAGGGCGAGATTATTAACCAGCCAGGGGAAATTCGAACAGGCGGCTGGGTTATGGGTCAAGTTATCTGAAATGGAAAAAAACAGTTCGCAGCCGCAGGTGAGTCGAAGCGGCAAATGGTGGCAGGGGAAATATTTCGAGCTTTATTGTCTCTCGAATATGGGTCAGATAAAAAAAGAGGATTTGCTTCATTGCATAGAGGTATTGGAAAATAGTTTTGCTGATATTCCGCAGTTCTGGGGGGAGAAATTGAAAACATTAAAATAGAGGCTGACAGATTTTATGTTTCCCGCCAAGGCGCCAAGGTGCAAAGTGAAGAGGAAAGGAAAAATTTTAGCCACAGATTTCACAGATAGACACGGATTTAAGAAAAGATTTTTTCACCACGACCCGCTGCGACGCAACGTGGTCGTTGGCACGGCGGGCGAATTAACACAGATTTTTTTACCACGAAGGACGCGAAGGGACACGAAGGTTTTAATAAATAAAAAATTAAATATCAAAAATACATAGCAAAAATTAAAAATAAAATTCAGGGCAGGTCTTATTTTTCGGGCAGCGATACTTCAAAAGTACAATGTCGCCTTTTGTTTGCTTGCTCCATCTGCTTGTTTTGCGGATTCTATAATTATTTAAATGTCATTGCTATTGCCGAGGCTTGGCTAAATTTTTTTATAATTGGATTTTTTAAAATAATTTTTTCCCCAAGCTGATAAACATAATCTTTCCCATTATTTTGATTATATTTTTTCGCGAAGTCAGAGCGAGGGTCGTGTACGTGTAGCACTGGATATAAATTATTGATAACAACTTTTTTAATATCTTTATCCCATTCACGCTTTGCTACCATTATTGGATTATGATATTTGTTATTTCGATATATTCCGTGTTTTTCCAAATTAAGTTCTTCTTTCCCTCGAACAACAACTGCCCATATATCAATATCAGATATTTTCATTTCATGACTCCCTAATAGTGCATTTCGGAATTCATCTCTTAAGTTAATAGAAATAGATTTTCTTTTTTTAAGTAATTCATCAAATATATTTGCCCACGAAATGTTTGAATACTTGATGTTACGATATTTTGATTTTAATTTTTTTATCGCACTATAATTATTTAATTCAGATAAAAACACAAATAATTTTATTTTTGATAATGATTCATTAAGAATGTTAGAATATTTTTTTGCTTGATCAATACGTATTTGTCCGCCGCCAATTTTTGCTTCGATTATCAAATGTATAGATTTATTTAAAATTTCAATATCAGTCCGTCCATATTCACCATGATCTTTTTCGAAAGCAAATGATGATTGCCTTAGTAAAGTATTTGTAAAATGAAATTTCAATTCTGGAAAACAAAACTTTATTAATCCATTTAATGTAAGCTTGTCCTTATACAAAATTGTTAATAGGCTTCGAGTTAAAGCAGTTTCTTCTCTTCCCATTACATCGAAAATTGAATGTTTAATATTATTTTTCATAAATTAACTATCCACAGAACAATGATTATACAGTCTGTATAAGACGGGAAAGACAGACTGCTGAAAGCAGTATACCCCCAACGGGTAATCAAGACAATGTTTTTCAGTAATCAGACTTGCAAATTATCGGGGAGGAATCAGTGTGGGCGGCAGGCCCAACGTCGCCAAGGTGGGTGATAAAAACAATTCAAAATTAAAAGTGCAAAGTTCAAAATTGAGGAGTCGCTGCGCGACGGTTATTTTAGCGGATGCCTCGACAGGCTCGGCATGACAAAGGCGAGGCGGTGATGATGCGGGAGGACTGCACGCAGGGCTTTTTCGTAAGCTTCGACTATACGCAGGATGCCCTTAGTGAGATACAGGCATTCATGAAAAAGACCGGCAGGATCATCCGCCTCATAACGGTAAAAGACATCCTTGACGAGCAGGTTGCCCGCAAGCTGGCGTAAGGCATAAGGGAGAAGGGCACAAGAGCATAAGGTAAACCACTGTGAGAATGAGCTGTTTTTTTTAACGGTTGGTTTGATTTATTTTGGTGATAAGTGCAGGTAATTCGGAGAGGTTGTTTATTTTCCAAACGCCTGTCGGGATTTTTCTGCCGATGTTGGTATAAGCGGTTTTTAAGGCGGTTTGCATGCCGGCCTTGACGGCTGGTTTAATGTCGTTGTCGATTCGGTCGCCGACAAACAATATGTTTTCGAGCGGTTCCCTGATTTTTTCGGCGGCTGTTCTGAAAATGCGAACATCGGGTTTTCGAAAATCAAACTGGTATGAATACATTCGAAGCTCGAAAAAATCCAGAATTCCATTCTGTTCAAGATGCCTGTCGAGGCACAGTCCGCTTACAAAGGTATTCGAAACAATGCCGAGCTTGAGTCCCATTTGTTTTAGTTCGGTCAATGTTCCGACAATATCCGGCTCCGGCCTGCCTGCCTGGCTGAGGGGCTGATAGATAAGCCAAATCATCTGCCGCCACTGGTCGTCATTTAACTTTATGCCGCTTTTTGCACCGATTTTTTTCAGCAGCGTCATCGAATCGAAATCATTTCCAGTTATGGCGGAAATCAGGTTATAAAAGCGCAGGATTATAAGATTTTTCCAGCAGTAGTATTCAAAATTACCGACCGGCTGGTTGAGGTTTTTAAGATAATCATACGCCAACCTTGCGCCTTTGCGGAAAAGACGCATAGTGCTTACCCTGCCGAAATTCAGCAAAGTCTCACCGAGGTCAAACAAAACTGCCCGTATCTGGTGATTCGTATCTGTCATCAAGCACCTGTGCCATGTGCATTACCACTACCTAAGCGGCGGCGGATTTGTGCCGAACACTTGCTTTACCCACTCGAACATTTCTTCGTCGGATATAGCCGAGACTCGATTGTCGGAATACTCGGCGTCGATTTTGTCTTTTATTTTGATTACACGGGGGTCGTGCTTTGCGATTTCCACCTGGTATGTCGCCTCTATCCAGTGCTTAATACCCGCAAGGCCGGCCTTATCGGTAATCGCAACACTGGCGGCGCGTTTGAGCAATTTCTCGGTGTCGAAGCAGTTGTATATTTCCTCATCCTTGAGCAGCCCATCGGCGTGAATGCCGGCACGAGTGACATTGAAGTCTCTACCGACCAGCGGATAATTGTGCGGGATTTCGAAGCCGAGCTCTTTCCTTGCATATTCGGCAAGAGCGGTCATTGCGGCATAGTTGACGCCTGGGGTCATCCCCTTTATCTGCGCGTGTTCAACGACCATTGCCTCGAGAGGCGGATTGCCCGTTCGCTCTCCGACTCCGAAGATAGAGCTGTTTGCGGCGCAGCAACCGTAGAACCATGCGGCGGCGGCATTTACCTGAACCTTGTGCAGGTCGTTGTGTCCGTGCCATTCGAGCCATTCGGCAGGGACACCGATTTTTCGCAGGCCGTGAATAAGCTTTGGAATGCTTCGCGGCAGTGCTACGCCGTCCCACGGCAGGCCGAACCCGAGCGTATCACAAAGCCGAATCTTGACCGGCTTATTGTACTCTTTGGCGAGCTTCATCAGCTCGGCGGAAAACGGCAGCACAAAACCATCATAATCAGCCCTTGTTATATCCTCGAAGTGACATCGTGGAATAACGCCTGTATCGAGTGCCGCTTTGGCAATATCGAGATAGGCATTCATCGCCTGGGCGCGGGTCTTTCGCAGCTTAAGAAATATATGATAATCGCTTGCCGAGGTGAGGATGCCTGTTTCCTGAAGTCCCATTTCGGAAACGA
>Ga0315293_10001344_pt1 | contig 23846 bp, 20 predicted proteins | sample YL17G13_20_MG_FD_203071 | JGI IMG/M metagenome (GOLD analysis project Ga0315293, IMG submission 203071) | Sediment microbial communities from Yellowstone Lake, YNP, Wyoming, USA - YL17G13_20 | ecosystem: Environmental > Aquatic > Freshwater > Lake > Sediment | place: USA: Wyoming | collected...
GTTCTTCGGGCACCTCGCTTCGACTGCGCCCGGCGCGGCCGCCTTCGCCTTGAGGACAGATGCGGCGGTGCTGCCGACGCATAGCTGGCGGAACCCCGACAACAGACTCAGCATCGTGATCGAGGAGCCGGCACCATTGATTCGGACGGGGGATCGCGATCACGACCTCCTGGCGAACACCGCGCAGTACACGAAGATAATCGAGAACCACATCCGCGCGCATCCGGAGCAGTGGTTTTGGCTGCATAAGCGCTGGAAGAGCCGGCCGCCCGCGACGCGAGGCACGTGACGGCTATGTTCGAGGGTGTGCGCAGCATTCTGGTGGTGAAGCTGAGCTCGATCGGCGATGTCGTTCAGTCGCTTCCGGTGGCAGCGGCGCTGCGGCGGCGATATCCGGAGGCGCACATCGCCTGGGCAGTGAAGCCGCCGGCGGCCGAGGTGGTGGCGGGGAACCCGCACCTGACGGAGACGCTGGTGGTGGGTGGGTCGGGGGCGAGCGCCGCCGGCGTGCAGTCGGTCCCGCCGTTGGGGGCTCCGATAGGGCTTGCGAGAGCACTTCGGGAGCGGCGCTTCGAGCTGGCGCTCGATATGCAGGGGCTGCTGAAGAGCGCGCTGATCGCTTACCTCAGCGGGGCGCGCGATCGTATCGGGTTCCGCAATCTTCAGGAGGGGGCCTTCCTTTTCAACAACCGCAGGATCGTGCCCGACCGGAGGGACATCCACGCGGTCGAGGTCTATCTCGCCTTCGCCGAAGCGGTGGGGGCGCCCGCGGGCCCGCCGGACTTCACCATTGCCACGAGCGAGCAGGATCGACGCGTGGCGGCGGGGCTGCTGGCTGATGTCGATAATCCGGTGGCGCTGATTCCGGGTGCGAGGTGGGAGTCGAAGCGCTGGCCGCCGGAGCGATTCGCGGCGGTGGCCGACGCGTTGTCCGAGGAGTTGGGATGCACGGCTGTTGTCGTCGGGGATGCGGGGGAGCGGGAGCTGGCCGAGGGGATTGCCGCCGCCGCCCGTTCGCGGACGGTGGACTTGACCGGGAAGACGACGCTGAAGCAGCTGACGGAGGTATTCCGGGGGTGTCGCGCGACGATCTCGAATGAGACGGGGCCGATGTACATATCGGCTGCCGCGGGTACGCCGACGGTGGCGATCTTCGGCCCGACGGACCCGAACCGGCTGGGCCCATATGGTGAGGGGCACGCGAAGGTCACCGCGGGGGTTCCGTGCGGACCGTGTCGGAAACGGCGGTGTGAGCCGTTGAGATGTATGGAGGCGATTGGACCCGAGCAGGTGCTGGAGGCGGCGCGTCGCGTGATGGGCGGCACCCCATCGAGAGCCCGTAGTGGAGGCGCGGGTGGAAGCGCGTGAGCCGGAGTCCGGCTTGACGATACTCCAGGTGCTTTCGTGGCTGAATTACGGAGGCGTGGAGAGCTACGCCATTCGTCTTTCCCGCGCGCTGCGGGAGCGGGGCCATCGCGTCCTCGTGGCCTCCAGTGGGGGGTGTTTAGTTCCGGAGCTGGAGGCCTCCGGGATCGAGCACTTGCAGGTGGACTTCACGGGGGGCCGGATGCTCTCGGGTCTGCTGGCACTGAGGCGTCTGCTGGAGCGCGAGCACGTGGACATCGTGAACGCGCACAACTGGCGGGCAGGGATGGTCTCCTACCTATCCTGTCGTCGGGCGGGCGTGCCGTACGTGCTGACGATTCACGGGACTCGCAGGGCGCTAAACCGTTACGGTGTCTTCTACTGGAGCAAGCGGGTGGTGGTGGTCAGCGAGGCCAGCCGACGGAATCTCATCGAGGGGTTCAATCTGCCAGCGGAGCGGGTCGTGCGGAGTGTGATCGGCGTGGACTGTGATCGCTTCGGCCCGTCGTCGGAGGACGCCGCGGTGCAGGCGGAGCTGGGGCTGCAAGCGGGGGCGCCGCGGGTGGTGCACGTGAGCCGATTCAGCCACAGCAAGGTCCCGGTGGCGCTGGCGTTGATCGAAGCCATGGAAGACCTCGACCGAGGAGCACCCGGGATCGAGCTGGTGGTGGTGGGCGAGGGGCCGGAGGAAGCGACGGTGGCGCGGGCGGCCGAGGAGATGAACCGGCGGCTCGGGCGACGGGCGGTGTTCGCGCCGGGAGGTCGGGCGGACATTCCGCGGCTGCTGCCGCTGGCCACGGTAGTCGTGGGGACGGCGACGGCGGCGCTGGAGGCGATGGCCTGCGGCAAGCCGGTGGTGGCGGCCGGCAAGGGCGGCTACTTGGGGGTGGTGGATTCGGAGAATCTCGAGCGGGCCGAGGAGACGTGCTTCGGGGATCACGAAGAGATGGAGGCGGTGACGGCGGAGCGTCTGGCGAGCGACTTGGGGGCTCTGCTGAGGGATCCGGAACGGGTGGCGCGCGGGGGTGAGTTTGGCCGGCGCGCGGCGGAATCTCGCTTCGGCGTGGCGCGGCTGGCCGATGAGATTGAGTCGATCTATGGGCAGGTGCTGTGCGACCGGGCGGCGGTGCGGGAAGTGCTGGTCTTCCATCTCAACCAGATCGGCGATCTGGTGTTCACTTTGCCGGCGCTGAAGGCGCTGCGGGAGGCGTTCCCGGAGGCGCGGATAACGAGCGTGCTGAGGTCGCACTTGGCGGGGCTGGTGGCTAACAGCGGCTTCGTGGATGACATCGTGCATCGGCCCCCCGGAGGGCCGTGGCATGCGGTGTTGCTCGGGCTGAGCCTGCGCAGGCTCCGGCCCGATCTGGCGGTGGCCTTCTCGCAGTCGGCGACGATGACGCTCTGCGCCTGGCTTTCGGGCGCCGGGCATCGAGTTGGCTATGTGGACTCGGATTTGTGTCGCCTGCTGAATCACCGCGTGCAGGTGCGAGGGGTGCCGGCGCCCGTGAAGGTGTTGCGGCTGGTGCGAAGCCTGGGGCTGGAGCCGGAGAAGCGAGACTACGTGGGCCTGGTGCGCCTGTCGCCGGAGGATGAGGAACGGGGCGCGACGCTGCTGGGCGAAAGCGAGCTGGAGGGGCGAGGCCCGCGGATCGCGCTGGCCCCCGGGGAATCGGCCGACCGCCCGTACAAGTCTTGGTCGACGGAGGGGTTCATCGGCGTGGCTTCGGCGCTGGTCAGAGAGCACGATGCGCGGCTGGTGACGGTGGGCGGGGAGCGAGATCGCAGCCTCGGAGACGAAATCATCGCGGGCCTGGGCGGGCAGGCGCGCAATCTGGCCGGAGAGACGACTCCGAGCCAGCTCGCGGCGGTGCTGAGACGCTGTGATCTGTTGATCGGTATCGACTCCGGGCCCATGCACGTGGCGGCTGCGATGGGACGTCCCGTCGTGGGGCTGTTCGGCCCGACGAATCCGCACCGCACGGGGCCGCAGGGCGAGGGACACGAGGTGATCTTTCACGAGCAGGCCTGCTGGCCATGCATGACGCCAACCTGCGAAGACAGGCCGTGCATGTCGAGCATCATGGTGGACGAAGTGCTGTCGGCGGCGCGACGCATTCTGTCGCGAACGGGTCCGGCGCGCGGCCGACCGATCGAGGGGAGATCGGAGGCGTAGTGGCTGCCACCGTCCATATTGATGCCAATCGGACGTGGGGAGGAGGGCAAGCGCAGTCGCTGGGCCTGGCGACGGCGCTCGCCGCGAACGGAGAGCGGACGCACTTCATCGTGCAAGCGGGGAGCGCACTGGCGGCGCGGCTGGAGGGCACGGACCTGCCGTGGGAGGGCGCGTCGCTGCGAGGGCTGTCGGGAGCGTTGGCCGTTCCGCAGTTGTCGAGACGCTTGCGCGAGCTCGCGCCCGAGGTGGTGCACGTGCACGACTCGGCCTCCCACGCGATAGCGGGACTGGCGGCGCGGCGGGCCGGGTCGGCGAAGATAGTGGTGACGCGGAGGACGGAGTTTCCGCTGCGCGGTTCCTGGCTGGGCCGTCTGAAGTACGATCGCTGGTGCGACCGACTGATATGTATTTCGGAGGCGGTCAGGCGGCGCTGCCTGGAGGGAGGCGTTCCGGCCGAGCGCATGGTGGTGATTCCCGATTTCGTGGATTGCGCTCATTTCGATCCCGCGGTGGTGGGTTCGGTCGAACGGAGAGAAGGTCCGACCATCGCCATGGTCGGCCGGCTTGCGCGAAGCAAGGGGCACGGGGTGCTGCTGCGCGCGATGAAGGGGGTGGTGCGGGCGGTGCCGAACGCGCACCTCGTGATCTCCGGGGAAGGAGAGGAAGAGGCCTCTCTGCGGCGCGAGGCTGAACTGCAGGGGGTTGCGGGAAACGTAGAGTTCGCCGGCTTCGTGCCGGATGTCCGCGCGGTGCTGGCGGCGGCGGATGTCTTCGTGATGCCGTCGCTGGAGGAGGGCTTGGGAGTGGCGGTGCTGGAAGCGATGGCGATGGCGAAGCCGGTGGTGGTTAGCAATGCGGGAGGGCTGCCGGAGGCGGTCGCCGAGGGGGAGACGGGACTGATAGGCCCGGCCGGCGATCCGGAGGCATTGGGGGAGGCCCTGGTATCCCTGCTGACGGATCCGGAGCGGGCGAGGAAGATGGGGCAGGCGGGTCGGGCGCGTGCGCGGAGCGAATTTGACAAGCCGCGGGTGGTGGAACGCATACGCGCGCTGTACGAGAGTGTTTTGGCGGGAGGTCAGTAGTGGCCGGCCTGACGGCTATCGTGACAACCCTTAATGAGGCGGAACGGATCGCCGACTGCCTGGCCAGGCTGCAGTTCGCCGACGAGGTGCTGGTGGTGGATTCTTTCAGCACCGACGAGACGGGGGAGATCGCGCGCAAGTGCGGAGCGCGGGTGCTGGAGCACGAGTATCTGTCGCCGGCCTCGCAGAAGAACTGGGCGATTGGGCAGGCGGCGCAGGAATGGGTGTTGATCGTCGACGCGGACGAATGGGTGACGGAAGAGCTGGGGGAGGAGATCCGCGGCGCAATCGGCAGCTCCGGCGCGTTCCAGGGGTATGAGATCAAACGGCGCAACTTCTTCTTGGGCCATGAGATCCGGCATGCGGGATGGCAGAATGACTGGGTGCTGCGCTTGTTCCGCAGGGAGCTGGGGAGCTATGAGGAGCGGCAGATCCATGAGAAGCTGGCCGTCGAGGGGCCGGTGGGCCGGCTGCGCGCGCCGCTGCTGCATTATTCCTACCGGACGCTGGACGACTACTGGCGGAAGCTGCGACGGTACGCGGACTGGAACGCGATGGAGGCGCGGAAGCGCGGGGCGAGGGTGTCGCCGCTGTACATGATGGCGCATCCGCCGCTACGCTTTCTGAAAGCCTATGTGTTGCAGGGAGGGTTCCTGGATGGAGCGCCGGGTTTGGTCGTTTCGCTGCTTTCGGCGCTCTATGCCACGGCGAAGGACGTTCGCATCTGGGAGCTCGGGCAGAGCGAGCCGCGCGAGGTGGACGGCGAGAAGCAATGAGTGGTGATCGTGTGGACCTGTCCATCACAGTGGTCAACTGGAACGGAGGCGCGGCCTTGACGGCCTGCCTGGAATCGGCGGTGTCGGCCGCGCGGAAGGTGGAGGCGGAGATCTGGCTGGTGGACAACGCCTCGACGGATGGGTCGGTGGAGCAGGCCGCGGGTGCACATACCCAGCTACGAGTGCTTCGGAACGCGAGTAACCTGGGATTCGCCCGGGCGGCCAACCAGGCCATCGAGCAGGCTTCGGGGCAGTTCTTGCTGCTGCTGAATCCGGATGCTCGGATAGACGAGTCGGTGGTGCTGCGGATGCTGGAGCTGATGCAGAAAGAGGGTTTGATAGGGATCGCGGGGTGCGGGAGCATCGACGCGCGAGAGCGACCGGCGCCGGGGTATGAGATGTCGTACCCGGGGCAGCGGGGCACCTCAATCACGCAGGCCGCAGGGGAGGGCAAGGATGTGGCTTGGGTGTCCGGCGGGTGCCTGATCGCGCGGCGCGCGATGGTGGATGAGATAGGGCCGCTGGATCCCGAGTTCTTCATGTACTACGAGGACGTTGACTGGTGCTATCGGGCGCGGCAGGCCGGGTGGCGCGTGGTGACGCTGCCGGAGCTGACGATTCGCCACGATCTGGGCGGCAGCGCGGCACAGGTTCCGAAGCGGGAAATCGCTCGGAGGGCGGCGAGCTCGCGGGTGCGCTTCTACCGGAAGCACTACTCCCCTTTGAGCGCCGGGTGGATGACCGCGCGGATGGCGGCGGTGGCCATCTGCGGGTTAGTGCTGCGGGTGGGGGCGGCGGCGGTGAGTCGATCGGCGCGGGAGGCGGTGTCGGTTGACCTGGGGAGGCTGCAGGGGGTGTTGCTCGGCGGCGACGGCCGCAGAAGGGATGAAGGATGACCGGGGAGAGGGGATTCAGGCTGGCGGCCTCTAAGATCGTGGACCTCGCGGAGGCGGAGGCGCGCGCACGCGCGTGGCGAGAGAGCGGCTCGACCATCGTCTATACGAACGGGTGCTTCGACTTGCTGCACGCCGGGCACGTGCGGATGTTGGAGGCGGCCCGAGGGCAGGGAGATGCTCTTATCGTCGGGATGAACAGTGACGAGTCGGCGCGGCGCGTGAAGGGGCCGGGCCGCCCGGTGATTCGCGAGCGAGAGCGGGCGGAGGCGCTGGCCGCGCTGGAGTGCGTGGACCTGGTGGTGGTTTTCGGGGAGGAGACTTCTCTGCCGGTGCTGCAATCGTTACGGCCGGAGGTGTGGGTGAAGGGCGGCGACTATCAGATCGACACCGTAAACCAGGCGGAGCGCGCGTTCGTGGAGGAGTACGGAGGGCGCGTCGCCCTGACGGAGCACGTTCAGGGAGTCTCCACGAGCGACATCATCGCTCGCATTCGGAAGCTCTCTCCCAACTCCGACTGATTGCTACCAGTTGCCCAAATTCTGAAGCGCCGTAACGATACGGCGGAAGCTTCGGAACCGCAACAACTCTTGCCCCGTGAAGCTGCCCAGCAGTGCGTTGGCCGCCTCGCCCTCGCCGTAGGCGATAAGCAACATCCTCAGGAAGATGTGGGCCACGACGACGCCCGAGCAGAAGCCGAGCAAGCCGCCCACGACGGGATCGAGGACGTCCAGCGAAAGCAGGGTCGTTTCGTAGAGCATCTTCGAGGCGATCACGGTCAAAGTGACCAGGAGCACGAAGACGATGCCCAGCCAGAGGGCTGCGCTGGAGTCGGGGCTGGAGAGCAAGGGCGCGGCGCCGGCCAGGGGCCTGGCGAGCACGGAAGCCATCTTGAGCGCAATGATGGCTCCTACGAGGTCGAAGAGAGCCCGGCCGAACCCCCTCTGGCTTTCCACGGTCGCGATGAGTACGATCAACAGCAGGGCAACAATGTCGAACCAGTTCATTAGACAGCACCTCCAATTCGGCGAACCACGAGGGATCCATATCCCACTACCGCACTGCGGTCGCCGATGATGTCTCCCGAAGTGTAGTAGCGGAGGAGTTCGGCGCGGTGGGGTCCGCGTGCGAGACAGAAGGCCAGGGCGATGGCTACGGGAACCGGGCCGCACATGGAGATATCATGGTCGGCGACGGTTTTCAGCAGCAGTCCGGGGTCGAGCGCGAGGATCGCGTCGAGGGCCATCCGATCCTGGCGCTCGGCCACGGTGTGGGGCACCTGATGGGAGAAGTCCGTGCTGGCGACGACGACCGCGCGGCGTTCGGCCAGCACTCGGGCGATGGTCTGGCCAAGCGAAGTGGCATCCATGACGAGTTGATCGATTGAGCCCAGGGGATGAGAGCGGATGCAGATGGGGCAGATCTTGGGTGCCCGTTGGCCGTACACGAACTGCAGGAAGGGAACCTGAACCTCTAGCGAGTGCTCCAGGCGATGGGCCTCCTCATCGCCGACGAGCAAGTCGCTCTCCTCGATTAGGGCGCGGCAGAGATCGGTGTCTACGGAGACTTGCCCGAGGGGCGTGCGCCAGGAATCGGCGAGAGACACGGCCGCTCTCCGGTCAATGGCGCGGTGGCTGGGGCCGAGGATGACGACGGTCTCGGGGATGCCGTCGGCGGCGAGGGCCGCGAAGCCGTTTGCCGCTCCGGCGCCGGAGAACATGAAGCCGGCGTGGGGGCTGACCAGCGCGTCGACCAGGCCGGGTCCGTCGGCGGCCACCTCTGGCAGTGCGCCGGGGCCGAGGTCGTGCAGGAAGCACTGGCGCAGGGACTCCGCCAGGCCCTCCTTCGTACCTTCGTAGAAGCTTCCCGCGACGGCGGGATCTCTCACGCCCGACATGCCGTTGTCCCTCCCGCCCATCGACAACCTGGTGCGGTTGACTTCCTAACTAGCCCCGTGCTACGCTACCGCCGCTGCTTGTGCTGGGCCTGAGCTTCCAAGGGGCCGGCAACAGGCTCCAAAATGCGAATTGCATTCTTCACCGAATGTTACCGACCCATCGTTAACGGAGTTGTGGTCTCGGTATCGACGTTTGCCGGAGAGCTGGGCAAGCAGGGCCACGAAGTACACATCTATGCGCCAGCCTACCCGGGATACCGTGACACCGACTCCAATGTTCATCGTCTTCCGTCCGTGTCCCCGCCGACGCGTCCGCGGTATCCCCTTGCGATCCCGTACGGTAGCGCCTCCCTGCGACGCACATTTGCCGCCTTCCCGCCGGACTTGGTGCACTCACAGCACCCGTTCGCGGCCGGCCGAGAGGGCCGGCGGTTAGCCCGGCGGCTGGGCTGCCCCCTAGTCTTTACATACCATACTCTGATTCGCGCCTATGCCCACTACGTGCCGCTGCCGCAGCCGCTGGTGAGGGCGATGGCGGTCTGGGTGAGCCGTGAGTTCTCGAACTCGGCCGACTGTGTGGTGGTGCCGACAAAGGCGGTCGCGGAGGTGCTCAGGTCGTATGGGGTGGTGCGTCCTATCGAGAGCATCCCGACGGGGATAGATCTGGATCTGATCCGCGGAACGGATCGCAAGCCGGTGCGCGAAAGGTTTGGCCTTCCCGAGGGGGTGCCCGTGGTGGCCTATTCGGGGCGCATTGCGCGAGAGAAGAGCCTGGAGGTGCTGATCCGGGCCTTCGACCTGCTCTCCAAGCGGTTTCGGGAGGCCCATCTGCTGCTGATCGGTGGGGGGCCCTGGTATCCGCAGGGCCAGGCCATGGTCGATGCTCTGGGGCTGCAAGAGCGAGTGCATTTCACAGGGTATCTGCCGCGAACCGAAGTGTTCGACTGTCTGGCCGAGTCGGACGTGTTCGGCTTCGCGTCGTTGACGGATACGCAGGGAGTGGCGGTGCTGGAGGCGATGGCGCTGGGGTGTCCGGCCGTGGTGGTCAGGTCCGGCGCGGTGGAGGATGTGGTCCGCCACGAAGTGGACGGTCTGATCGTGCAGGCCAGCGCGGAGGGGTTGTCGGAAGGTCTCGCAACGGTGTTGGAAAGCGACGACCTCCGGGAGAAGTTGGCAGGCAATGCCCGCCGGCGCGCCGAAGAATTCACCGCGGGACGTATGGCTGAACGACTGGTCCAGGTTTACAGGAAGCTGCTGGACGGGTAGGTGGGGAATCGTAAGGGGTCGGGTATCACCCACTTCATTGGAGGCGCTTAACACATGTGTGGCATCATGGGCTATCTGGGCAACCGCGACACCGTGGAGGTGTTGCTCGAAGGACTTCGACGACTCGAATACAGGGGCTATGATTCGGCCGGGGTCGCCGTTTCCGTAAACGGCAAGATAGAGCTGATTAAGTCGAAGGGAAAGATCTCTCAGCTCACCGAGCTGCTGAAGAAGCACAAGCCGGAAGGCCCCTCCGGCATTGGGCACACCCGCTGGGCGACCCACGGGCCGCCGTCCACGAAGAACGCGCATCCCCACGCGGACTGCAAGGGACACCTCGCGGTCGTCCACAACGGAATCATCGAGAACTACCTCGAACTGCGCGAGAAGCTCGAAGCGGAGGGTCATACGTTCCGTTCCGAGACCGACACGGAGACTCTCGCCCACCTGTTCGAGAAGTACTATAAGGGCGACCTGGAAGCCGCGGTGCGCCGGGGGCTGAAAGACGTGAAGGGCTCCTATGCGGTGGTCGCGATCTGCGACAAGGAGCCCGGGAAGCTGGTCGCCGCGCGCCAGTACAGCCCGCTCATTGTCGGGCTTGGGGAGAAGCCAGGCGAGAACTTCGTCGCCTCCGACCCTTCGGCCATCCTGCCCTTCACTCGGAAGTCGTACCTGATCGACAACGGCGAGATGGTTATCCTGACCGCGGACAAGGTCGAGGTGAAGACGCTGGCGGGCAAGCCGGTGAAGAAGTCCATCTTCCACATCGAGTGGAACGCGGACATGGCGGAGAAGGGCGGCTACAAGCACTTCATGATCAAGGAGATCTTCGAGCAGCCCGCAGCTCTCCGCCAAACCATCGGCGATCGCATCGTCGGACGGCAACTCGATCTCAACCTCGAGGGCCTGGGACTCAGCGACGCGTTTTTGCGCCGCGTGAAGAAGATCGTCGTGGTCGCCTGTGGCACGGCCTCTTACGCGGGCATGGCGGGCCAGTATGCAATTGAGCAACTCTGTGGTGTGCCGGTAGTTGTAGACGTGGCCTCGGAGCTGCAGAATCGGGAATGCGTGTTTGACAAGGACACGCTTGGCATCGCGATCAGCCAGTCGGGAGAAACGGCCGATACGCTGCAGGCGATGCGCATGGCCAAACGCCGCGGGGCGAAGCTTCTGGCCGTGACCAACGTGGTCGGCAGCTCCGTCGCCCGGGAGTCCGACGGCTTGCTCTACATCCACGCCGGCCCCGAGATCGGCGTCGCCTCAACGAAGGCGTATACGAGCCAGATTCTCGCGGTGCTGCTCTTCTGCATGCACCTGGCAAGGGTCCGCGAGACCCTTTCTCCCAGGGTTGCTCGCCGGCTGCTGCGCGGCATCAAGGCACTCCCGGACCTGGCGGAGGAGGCGCTGAAGGAATCCGACCACATTCTGGCGCTGGCGAAGAAGTACAAGCACATCAAGCGCTACCTGTATCTCGGCCGCGGGGCCCACTATTGCACGGCTATGGAGGGGGCGCTCAAGCTGAAGGAGATCGCCTACCTCGATGCGGAGGGGTATGCGGCGGGCGAGATGAAGCACGGCCCGCTGGCGCTTGTCACGGAGGAGGTGGCGGTCCTTGCGGCGGTGGTCGAGGGTCCCCACTACGAGAAGTCCATCGGCAACCTGCAAGAGATTCGGGCCCGGAGCGGGAAGGTCGTCGTGATTGCGAACCAGGACGACACGGAGATCAAGAAGTACGCCGACGACGTGATTCGCATCCCGAAGACGGAGGAGGTTTTGTCCTCGGTGATCGCGGGCATTCCCATGCAGCTCTATGCCTACTACGTTTCGGACCTGTGGGATCGCGAGATCGATCAGCCGCGCAACCTGGCCAAGAGCGTGACGGTCGAGTAGAGGCGTTTTCGCCCCCGGTCTGCGCTTGAGCGCAGCCGGGGGCTTTTTCGCGTCTGGGGGAGTCCTGCGGGCGCGGCGGCGGATCGGCCGATTTCGTCGGAATGGGAATTGGAGGTCGGGCCAAGGTATAGATAGTGCACGGGGCAGCAATTAGTGCTGGGCCCCTCTCAGGTTCGCACTCATAGAGACAGTTACTGGGAGGACGTAGGATGGCCGAGGGGCGAGAGTATGCGCCGCGCTCATCGCGGTGGGTGAACGGTCTGATATGGTCGTCGGGTTTGGTGTGTGCCGCGTGCTTTGTGTGGCGCGTGCTGCTTTGCGATGAGGATGGTAGTTCGGTTCCGCTCGGCCTGAACTTGTTGGTCCCACGTCTGCTGGGCGCGGCGATCTTGCCGGTGCTGCTGTTCATCACGTGCGTCGGCCGGGGCGCGAAGCAGTTGGGTTCATACGTGCTGCGACCGGCGACGAGGCAGCCCGCGGACAAGAATAACCTGACCGCCGCCTGAGCGGCGGGGACGAGAATCTCCCCCACGCCGGCCGGCCACCAGGGCGGCCGGCGCCGACTATTCCGCTTCCAGTAGGCTGCGCATCTCCACCGCGTTCTTGGCCGCCTGGGCCTCGAAGCAGTTGTTCATGAAGACGTAGACGCGGTCGGTCTCTGCGGTCAGGCCTTGTATCCTCGGGACCCACTCCATGAGCTCTTCGCGGGAGTAGAGGTAGTCGTAGCGCTCCTTGCTGTCGGTGGTGCTCCACCACTTCTGGTAGTTGCGGCCGTGGAAACGGACGTAGCCGATGCGGGAGGTGGCGACGGCGATGGGGGGCATGAGGGTGCGAAACTGAGGCTCATCCACGGCGCACCACCCGATGGCGTGCTCGCGCAAGAAGTCGAAGACTTCGTCCTTGACCCATTCGCGGTTGCGGAACTCGACCACCAGCGGATACTCGGCGAAACGCTCGCAGAACCGGGCGAGATATTGGCGATTGCCCGGCGTGTTGTGAAACGAGGTGGGGAACTGGCCGAGCACGCAGCCGAACTTCTCGGCTTCGATCAGGGGTTGGAAGGATTCGATGAAGGTGGCGAAGTCGGCTTGGTTGTCGGAGCCTGGCTCATGGGTCAGTGAGCGATAGGTCTTCACCGCGAACTGGAATCCCTCCGGCACCTTGTTGGCCATGTGGAAGAAAGTTGCGGGGTGGAGAAGGCGGTAGTACGTGGAGTTCACCTCGAGGCAGGTGAACCGCTCCCCGTAGTAGTTGAGCCAGTCCTTCTGCTTCACTTCCGGGGGATAGAAGGCGCCTTTCCAGTCGTCGAACTTGAAGCCTGAAGTACCCACAAGAATCATGCTATCGCCTCCGCCGCAATACTAGTGCGCCTGATGCCAGGTTCGAGGGGGCTCACGAGATTCGCTTGGGTCTACTTCTGACACTCGGGACACCAGTGCATGCCGCGGCCTCCGGGTATTCGTGTCCGGCGTATCGGCGTGCCGCAGACGCGGCACGGCTGTCCGGTTCGCTGGTAGGTGTACATGCGATTCTGGAAGCTGCCGGGAATGCCGTAGAGGTCCACGTAGGTTTCGTCTTTTGCCGACGAGCCCCGGCAGTCGATGCCCTCCAGGAGGACTTCGCGCGTGGCGTTGAGTAGGCGCGCGCGCATTGGCCCGGTGAGGTTCCTGGCGGAGCGGCCGGGGCGGAGGCCGGCGCGGAAGCAGATCTCGTCGGCGTAGATCTTGCCTAGGCCGGCAACGACACGCTGATCCATTAGGACCAGCTCAAGCTTCGCTGACCGGCGGGCGAAGGCGTCCTTCAGGTAGTCGAGAGTGAAGCCGTCGGATAGCGGCTCGGGGCCGTACTTCTCGAATTCCGGCATGCGGTCGGCGTCGTGTCCCGGGCGTGCGGTGAGAGAGCCAAACTGGCGCTGGTCGAAGAAGCGGAGGTGGCGGCCGTCGCTGAGCTCCAGAGTGGCGGCGGTAGCCTTGTGCCGCGGCTGCTTGGCCGGCGTCACACGGAGGAGGCCGGTCATGCCGAGCCTGACGATCAGGGTGGTGGGCTGCTTGGTGTTCAGGTAAAGGAGGAGCGCCTTACCCCGGCGTCCCACGCGCGTGATGCGCCGGCCTTCGACCAGCTTCGCAAGCTCCTTGATCGAGCGGTGGGCCCTGGCGATTCGCGGCAGGTGCACCTGGAGTCGGCGGACTGTGAGGCAGACGATCTCGCCCTGCAGCTGACAGCGGAGGGTCTCAGCTTCTGGAAGCTCAGGCATGGGAGGCTCCTGCCGGGTCGCTTTCTGCGACGGGTGCGGCACTCCTGCTTCAGTGGACGGCGGGCCCAGTTGCAGGTCAGAGGACTTCGGCGACGTAATGAGAGCAGCGTTCAGGGCGCCGCGGGTCGGCGCCCAATAAGCGTTCGGGGCGCCACGGACCGGCGCCCAATACTAGTTACCGCGAGTTGAGAAATGGATATCTGGCTGTCAAGCTGTTTGGTTCGCCACTACCCCGGATCGCCTGCGAGGAAGCAAGAAACGCTGACTTTGGAGGGAGCGCGGGGCGAACAGGTCGCATTCCAGGTGGCCTTCCGCACGGGTGACCGCGCGCTCAAGGTGTCGGTTGCGGCCGACGCTCCGGAGGCGCTGCCCGTTGAGGTTCGGCGCGTCGGGTACGTGCCGGTGCCTCACTATAACACGCAGACGCCGTTCGATGAGCTGGACGGAGTCGGCCATGTTCCCGGCTATGTGCCCGATCCGCTGCTCCCGGAGACGATGGTTCACGCAGGGCCGCAGGAGACGAACGCGTTTTGGGTTACGGTGCGACTTCCCGCGGACGCGCGCCCTGGCTCCTATCCGATCGAGGTATCGCTGACGCCGGAGGGGGAAGATCCCGTCAGTCTGGTGGCGACGGTCGTGGCGCACGAGGCGGTGCTTCCGGCGCGACGCGATTTCTCAGTCACGCAGTGGTTCTATTGCGACGCGCTGTGTGACTGGTATGGGGTGGAGCCGTTCGAGGAAGCCTTCTGGCCGATCGTCGAGAAGTACCTGGCGAATCTGGCGGGGCATCATCTGGACACGATACATACACCCATCTTCACGCCTTCCACCGATGGGGTGAAACGGCCGAACCAGTTGCTGGAGGTGCGGCGCGAGGGCGACCGCTATGCGTTCGACTGGAGCCTCGTCCGCCGATGGGTGGAGACGGCCAAGAGACAGGGGCTGTCGCGCTTCGAATGGGCGCACCTTTTCACGCAGTGGGGCGCGAAGTATGCGATCCGGATTTACGAGGGCCGCGGCGCGGGCGAGAAGCTGCTGTGGGACCCGGAGACTCCGGGAGTCTCGCCGAGCTACCGCGACTTTCTGAGCCAGTTCCTGCCCGAGTTCAAGGGTTTCCTGGACGAAGAGGGGCTGCTGGAGAGCAGCTTCTTCCACCTGTCCGATGAGCCACACGGCGAGGAGCACATCGGCAACTACCGCGCGGCGCGGCAGATGCTTAGGGAGTTGGCGCCGTGGATGAAGGTGATGGATGCGCTCTCGGACATCACCTTCGCCCGAGAGGGGCTGACCGATATCCCGATTCCGCTGATCGCGGAGGCGCCGCAGTTCCTGCGCGAGGGGTACCCCGCCTGGGTCTACTTCTGGGGCGGTCCGCGGGGCCGTCACGCCCAGCGTTTGGTGGACACTCCGCTCGTGAAGACGCGGATGCTGGGGTGGATCTACTACCGCACGAAGGCGCGCGGCTTCCTGCACTGGGGCTACAATTATTGGTACAAGAGCCAGACCAGGGAGTTGATCGATCCCTATCAGGTGCTGGACGCGCACTGGTGGCCGCGCTGGTCTTACGGAGACCCGTTCGTCGTGTATCCAGGCGAGGCCGGGCCCGTGGATTCGCTGCGGTGGGAAGTCTACGCGCAGGGCCTTCAGGACTACGCTTTGCTTCAGGGCGCCGGCGTCGATCCAGGCGATCCCATGCTGGGGGAGATTCAGGACTACGCCGACTTCCCACGTGACGAGAGTTGGATCGACCAGCGGCGAAGCAAGCTGCTGGCAATGCTCGCGGAGAAGTGAGAGGCCGCCCGCGCAGGCGTCGCAGGAGCCGGGTGTAGAGTGCGGCTGCTGCGAGGGTATCAGGCATGACCCGACGAGAGTTGAACTTAGCCATCTTCGAAGGCACGGCGAGCGCCGTGCTGTGGCAGCCTCGCCTGGAGACCTGGATCCACCACCACCTGGGGAAGGGCACGCTGCCGGAGCGCTATCGGGGCCTCGATCACCTCGGCATTTACGACGCTTTGGGCTGCTCGTTGCGCTATGAGGCCAGCGCGGGCGTGGAGTGCTGTGAGGTGACGGACGGCGTTGTCCAGGTTGAGGAACAGCACGACGATCGGTATGTCGTGAGAGTGACCACGCCCAGCGGGACAATAGAAACCGTCCACCGCGACATCTACGAGGGTGGCGAGCTGGTCAACCGACGGATTGAGAAGTACCCGGTCTCGACACCTCAGGATCTTCGGGTGGTAACCGATCTCGTGGAACGGCGCGAATACCGCGCCGACCAGAAGGCGTTTCATCAAGCGGCGGCGCGCGTCGGGCATCGGGCGGAGCCGACGATCTTTCTGAACGGGTCCGGCTTTACGGAGCTGATCAAGGTCTGGTGCGGACTGGCGGGAACTTTCTATCTGCTGGCCGACCACCGGGAGGAAGTGGAAGCCTATCTCGAAGCGTGTGACCGGTGCGACGACCGGCAGGTCGAGGCCGCGCTGAAGCTGCCGTGCCGCATCTTCAACCTGGGGGATCACGCCACGAACGAGTTCACTCCGCCCGCCATTCTGGAAAGGTATATGCGGCCTCGGTGGCAACGCATAAGTGCGCGGCTGCACTCAAACGGCCGGTTCGTGCACTCGCACTGGGACGGGAACGCGAAGGCGATACTTCGTTACCTTCCGGAGACGGGTCTCGATTCGATAGAGTCATTGACGCCGGAGCCGCAGGGCGACATCACCTTGGAGGAGATCAAGGCCGCGGTCGGGGACAAGATGGTTTGCCTCGACCTGCTTCCCGCGATACATTTCCTGTCTCACTACAAAACCGAGGAGCTGCTCGAACTCGCGCGCAAGGCGATCGACATGTTCGCCCCAAAGTTGATTCTGGGGATTTCGGATGAGATCTCGCAGGTCGGCGAGATAGAGAAGGTGGAGGCGGTGTCGGAGTTGGTGGACGGGGTGTGCGGACTGGCCGGATGATGTGCGGGGTTGCGAGGGGGAGTCCGCGACAGTAAGCCAATCACGCGTGGAGATGCGACATGGCTGAGATCAGGTACAGTCTCACCGGCGGGCTTAGCGAAGCACAGATCGATCGGATGCACGAGGAGGCCTTGCATCTCTGCGGGTCGGTGGGCCTCAGCGTTCCGCACGAGGGGATTCGCAGCAGGGCACTTGAGCACGATGGCGTCAGCGGCAAAGGGGAGACGCTGTTCTTCTCGCCGGAACTCGTGGAGGCCGCACTCGGCGCGATCAGCTATCCGGAGGAGATGTGGAAGGCCGACTTCCAGGTTGTTTCCGGGGCCTATGAGCTGAACGTGCTCGACCTGGGGACGGATGAGATTCGCCCCGCGGTGCTGGAGGATCTGCGCCTGCTGACGAAGCTGCAAGACGCCTTGGGGTTTGTCGGGAGCGCGCCCGTGAGGCCGACCGATGTGCCCGAGCCACTCCAGGAGATAATGGAGTACAAGGTCACCTGGGAGAACAGCCGGTGGATTTCGGGCACTGACTACGAAGCGAACGAGAAGTCCACTCCGGAGTCGGCGGAGTTCATTTACGAGATGTCTCAAGCCGCCGGCAAGCCGTTTCACCTGGAACTCTGGATCAAGAGCCCCTTCCGAACCGCAGCCACCGAGCTGGAGATCCTGTACCGGTTTCTGGACCGCAAGGCCTCGATGTTCGCGGCCACCATGCCCATCGCGGGAGCGACGGCGCCTCTCTTCTGGCCGGGGGCCTACGTGCAAAGCATGGCGGAGCTGTGGTCGGGAGTCGCGCTGCTGCACGCGTTGAACCCGGAGGTTCCGGTGCAGGCCTTGGTGATCGACAGCATCCGGGCCTATCCGTTCGATATGAAGACGGCCAGCTTCGTTTATGGATCACCTCAGGACGTGCTTGCGACGCTCTTTCAGGTCCAGCTCAACGCCCGCTACGGCATTCCGGTGGTGGCCAAGTCGCTGCTGACGAATGCCTGCCTTCCCGACGCGCAAGCCGCGGCCGAGAAGGCCTCCCACACCATGGCGGCGGCCCTCGCCGGGGCGCGCATCTTCACCAACGCGGGCCTGCTGGCGATCGACGAGATTTACTCCGCGGAGCAGGCCGTGATAGACGCGGAGATCGTGAAGCACTGCCGCGAGGTAACGCGACCTCTGCGTTTCGACGATGAGACTCTCGGCGTCGAGGCCATCAAAGACGTCGGCGTCGGGGGCAGCTTCATCAGCCACGATTCCACCCTCGACCATTGGCAGGAGGTGTCCGAGCGGCCGGTGCTCTTCGAGCGCCCTTCCTTCAGCCAGTGGCTAGAGGGCGGTGCGGTGAGCCTGCGCGATCGCGCCCGGGCCCGGGCCAAGGAGCTGATCGCCAATCACAGCTATTCGCTGCCCGAGGAGGTGACTCGGGAGCTGGACCGCATCGTGAAGCGGGCCGAGCGGGAGCTGCTGGGGTAGCTTCCCGGACGTTGCCTGTGCGCCCATGTGAGGCGACTTGTGTGACCATCCCCGGGCAGCTAGAATAGCTTCAATGGTGGGTGTCACGGCGCCGTGTGGGGACTGGACAAGGGTGTGGCTGGCGCTGACGAGGATGGGATACGGTGGCCAAGTCGGAGAACTACCGGGATAGACTCGAAGCGCTGAACCGCGGCCCCCTGCGCAATCGTGACGAGATAAAGGCGGAGGCGGCGGAGGTGCGCCGCAAGCTTCGCAAGCAGCGCCGGGGTCGGACCGAGAAGCCCGCGGCTTCCATCGTCTACCACCGCGACAGTCCGCAATCGCAGACGAGGCCGCCGCGCGTACACCTGCCAGTCGGCGAGCCGGTAGCGCTTGAGGCGGTGGTGAAGGGCGTCGAGGTGCCTGCTCCTCTCGGGGGACTGGCGTTCGTTATCGAGCAGCGCGTGGCGGAGCTGGAGAAACGGACGGCCCGGCTGAGCTGCACGTTTCTGGAGAAGCTCGCCGGAGAGAGATCACAGCTTCGTCGTCGCCTGTGCGCGGCCGCCGAGACAAGAGATGTGGGACCCGAAGATGTGATATTCCTGGACCTTGAGACGTGCGGGTTGAGCAGCGCGCCGCTGTTTCTGATCGGGACGATGGTATGCGAAGCCGAGGAGTTGGTGGTGAGGCAATACTTCGCGCGGGACTACTCGGAGGAGCGCGCGGTCACCTCGCTCTTCATGGACGCCGCCTGCGGAAAGCGGGTCTTGGTTTCGTTCAACGGCAAGAGCTTTGACCTGCCGTACGTTAGGGCGCGCGCCGCGGCGAATGCCGTCGCCTGCGCGGTGCCTCCGGTGCATTTCGATCTGCTGCACGAGTGCCGGCGCGTGTGGAGGAACGTGCTGCCGAACTGCAAGCTGCAGACGCTGGAGAGCGCCATCTGCGGCCGCACGCGGACTTCCGACATCCCGGGGAGCGAGATTCCCGAGGCCTACCACGCCTTCGTTCGCACTCAGAATGCGGCGCAGATTTCACAAATCCTGAAGCACAACCTGCTCGATCTGGTGACGCTGGCCGACCTGATGGTGCGGCTGCCGCGGTAGGAGCAGCACTCACCACAGGATTGCACGACCGGCCGAGGGCGGCGGGGGCCGGGCACCAGAAGCGATGGCGGACGGGATCGGAGCGAGGGTGGACGTCCAAGCCTTCTTGAGTGAGATCAAACGCTCCGCCGACTACGCTGATCAGATCGTCTATACGCGGGAGGTGTCGGCTCGGGAAGCGCGTTTCGCCGATCCTGCACAGCCGCTGAGCCCGCGGCTCGGTGGGATGCTCGCGAGCCGCGGGATCGAGCGTCTCTACTCCCACCAGGCGGAGGCCGAGCAGCGGGAGGCGCCGATACGGCAGGGAGACTCGCTGGCGTCAAGGGCAAGACGCATCAAGAAGGGACGCAAGGGCAGATGAAGACTCCGGGTGCGCGACGAGAGGGAACATGGACGCCGTAGGCTTCCTCGAACGATTGCCCTCACAGGGCTTCTACACGGCGCAGGCGGCCCACGTAGAGGTGCTGCCGGAAAGGCCGGCGGTCTACGCACAGGTGCCCTCGGGGATTCATCCGGCGGTGCAGGCCGCGCTGAAGAAACAGCACATCTCCGAGCTGTACAGCCATCAGGCCGAGGCGATCGATCACGTTAGGCAGGGCGACAGCGTGGTCATCGTGACCGGAACGGCAAGCGGGAAGACGCTGTGCTACAACCTCCCCGTCGTCGAATCGCTGATCGAAGACAGCGCGGCCACGATGCTGTATATCTTCCCGACCAAGGCGCTCGCGCAGGATCAACTTCGCGGCCTGGGCGGCTTCGTGTCGCCGGAGGAGGGGATCGACTTCCTCGCCGGCACGTATGACGGGGACACGCCGCAGAGCCTCCGCCGCAAGCTCAGGGATGGTGCGAACGTCATCCTGACCAACCCGGACATGCTGCACCAGGGGATCCTCCCGCAACATGCGCGCTGGAACCGCTTCTTCACGCACCTGAAGTACGTGGTGATCGATGAGGTGCATGCCTATCGCGGGGTCTTCGGCTCACACGTCGCCAACGTGCTGCGGCGGCTCAAGCGCATCTGCCGACATTACGGCTCATCGCCTCAGTTCATCTGCTGCTCGGCGACCATCGCTAATCCGCAGGAGCACGCGGAGCGAATCTGCGGAGAGGCGATGCAGTTGATCGCCAATGACGGCTCGCCGCGCGGGCCGAAGCGGTTCGTGTTGTGGAATCCGCCGCCGTTGGAGACGGCCGCGCGCGGGAGCGCGCAGGACTGGCGGGTGGGCGGGGATAGGAAAAGCCCTCTGTGGGAGGGCGTGCACCTGATGACCACGCTCGTGAAGGAGGGCGTGCAGACGATTGCGTTCGTGCGCACGCGGTTGGCGGCCGAGCTGATCTTCAAGAACAGCCGCGACCTGTTGCGGCCGGTGTCGAGACGTCTGGCGGGAGCCGTGCACGCCTACCGGGGCGGGTATCTGCCGGAGGAGCGCAGGCGCATCGAACAGCAACTGGTCAGCAAGGATATTCTGGGCGTGGCCAGCACCAACGCGCTCGAACTCGGCATAGACATCGGCAGCCTGGAGGCGTGTATAGTGGTGGGGTATCCGGGGACGATCGCCAGCCTCTGGCAGCAGGCGGGCCGGGCGGGCCGAGGCAGCGAGGAGTCGGTGGTCTTTTTGGTGGCGCAGAACTCCCCCATCGATCAGTACCTGATGACCCACTTCGAGTACCTGTTCGCCCAGAGTCCGGAGCAGGCGGTAGTGGATCCCGACAATCCACACGTCGCCATCGGTCACATCAAGTGCGCGGCGCACGAGCTGCCGCTGCACGATCAGGAGGTGGGTGGATTCGGACCCTACGCGGACGTCGTACTCGAACTGCTGGAAGAAGAAGGATCTGCGCGACATATCGATGACCACTGGTATTGGAGCAGCTCGGAGTTCCCGGCGGCCGACGTGAACCTCAGGAACATCGCGGGTCCGGTGTACACGATTGAGGACGAGTCCGAGGGTGTGATCGGCACCATGGACGAGGTCACCGCGCTCACCCAACTGCACGACCACGCGGTCTACCTCCACGGAGCCGAGACGTACTTCGTGAAGGAATTGGACCTGGAGCAGAAGGTTGCTCGCGTCGAGAAGCAGGACTTGGACTACTACACCCAGTCCATACAATCGTCGCAGATCAGGATCGACGAAACCGAGGAGGAAGTAGAGAAACTGGGGGCCTCACTGGGCTTCGGGGATGTGACGGTCACGACGTCGATACCGATGTTCAAGAAGATCCGGTTTCACTCCCGTGACAGCCTGGGGTATGAGAAGCTCGAGCTGCCGCCGCAGTCGCTGGAGACCGTCGCCATGTGGCTGATTCCGCCCGAAGAAACCGTGAAGGCGATGGCCGCGCGCAAGCTGATGGTGGGGGAGGCGCTGATAGGGGTAGCCAATCTGCTGGTGGAGGTAGCGCCGTTCTTCGTGATGTGTGATCCGCGGGACGTCGGAACGGTTGTGGACGCGAGCAGCCTGGGGCGGGACGCGCTGTTCCTGCACGACCGCTATCCAGGCGGCATGGGGTATGCGCGGCGCTGTCTGGATCGGATAGAGGATATCGTGCGGACCATGCATTCCGTCGTCCGGGAGTGCGGATGTGAGGACGGGTGTCCATCGTGTGTCGGCTCGGCCATACCTCCCTTCGCCATGACGGACCTGGACAGCGCGGTGCGCGGCCGCATTCCGAGCAAGGAGGGGGCATGCTTTCTCCTGGAGGAGATGCTTCGTCTGGGCTGACCATCCTGGCTTCTGCAGGGGCCGGCTGCCGCGCTATCGAAGAACTCTCGCGTTGAGGGGTCGGCCGCGTGCCAGCGGCCCTCTGGACAACAGGAGGAGTTTCCATGTTCGACTCTGCGGCGCTTTCGGCGGCGGTGGTTGCCGGAGATCCAGAGAAGGTGAAGGCCGAGACGGCGAGCTTGCTGGAGGCCGGCGTGCCGCCCAAGGACATCATCGAGAAGGGGCTGATCCCGGCCATGGATGTGGTGGGAGAGAAGTTCCAGGAGGGGGAGGTGTTCATTCCCGACATCCTGTTCTCGGCACGGGCCATGAGCGAGGCCCTGGCTACTCTGCGACCGCTGCTGTCGGAAGAGGAAACCGCTGCTTCGGGCCGCGTGGTGCTGGGCACGGTGAAGGGCGATGTGCATGATATCGGCAAGAAGCTGGTTGGGATGATGCTGGAGGGCGCCGGCTTCGAGGTTACCGACTTGGGCACCGACGTGGCTCCGTCGGCCTTCGTCGAGGCGGTAAAGGAAAAGCGACCGCATATCGTCGGCATGTCGGCGCTGCTGACGACCACTATGGTACAGATGAAGAACACCATCGACGCGCTGGCGGAGAGCGGGCTGCGGGACGATGTTAAGGTCATGATCGGTGGGGCCGCGGTCTCGGAGGAATACGCCAAGCAGATCGGGGCCGATGCTCACGGGTCCGATGCTACGGTGGCCGTCGAGCTGGCGCGTAAGTTCATGGCCGAACTCAGTGCCTAGGCGGCTGGGCAGGGTTTCCGCCCGCTGGCTGCGAGCGCGCTATCCGGCCCACCATCCCCAGAACTCCGGAGGCTGCTAGCTATGCGAAGCAATTACCAGGTGCAGGCCACGGTTGGGCTCTCGGTGCTCTCGCAGGACCAAAGAGAAGAGCTGCACCTGGGGGCCATTCATTGCCTGGAGAACACGGGCTGCAAGGTGGACGAGCCGGAGGCCCTGGAGTTGCTGCGAGAGGCCGGTGCGCATGAGGTGGCCCCAGGCCACGTGTTGATTCCGGGGAGCCTGGTGGAAAAGGCATTGCGCAGCGCGCCCCCCGCGGTCACGCTCTACACCAGGCTGGGAGATCCCACGGTACGCCTGGAGGGATACCGGGTCCACTTCGGGACCGGCTCGGACTGCCCGTATATCCTCGACCCCCACACAGGAGATCGGCGGCACTTCACGTGCGATGACGTGGGCGCGGCGATGCGCCTGTGCGACGCGCTGGAGCACATGGATTTCGTGATGTCCCTGGGGCTGGTGTCGGATGCTCCCACCGCGGTATCAGATCGCTATCAGTTCGAAGCGATGCTGCTCAACACGGGGAAGCCGATCGTGTTCACGGCCCATGATCGGGCTGGAATGCGCGACATCATGGCGATGGCCGCAGCCGCCCGCGGCGGCCCCGAGGTGCTGGAGCGGGAGCCGTCCATCTGCCTCTACGCGGAGCCGTCGACGCCGCTGCAGCACACCCGCACGGCCGTGGAGAAGCTGCTGGAGGCGGCGGATCATCGAGTGCCGGTCATCTATACGCCTTGCCCGATCGCGGGGGCTACTGCTCCGGCCTCGCCGGCGGGATGCTTGGTGGTGGGGATAGCGGAGAACCTGTCGGGGTTGGTGATGCATCAACTGAAGCGCCCTGGCGCGCCCTTCATCTTCGGCGGAGTGATCTCCATCATGGATATGAGGACCTCCATCCTTTCCTACGGGGCGCCGGAGCTGAGCCTGTTTTCGGCGGCGCTGACCGACATGGCGCACTACTATCGGCTGCCGATGTTCAGCACGGCCGGCTGCTCTGACTCGAAGCTGGTCGATGAGCAGGCCGCCATCGAGGCCACCATGTCGGTGCTGATGGCGGCGCTGAGCGGGGCGAACCTGATACACGACACGGGCTTCCTGGAGGCGGCTATCTGTGGCTCGATGGAATTGGTCGTGCTCTCGGATGAGGTGATTGCGGCGGCGAAACGGATTCTGGGCGGCGTGCCGATGGGCGAGGATGACCTCGCCCTGGACGTAA